>Ga0099364_10003386_pt1 | contig 24749 bp, 20 predicted proteins | sample TergutTh196P3_FD_73070 | JGI IMG/M metagenome (GOLD analysis project Ga0099364, IMG submission 73070) | Microcerotermes parvus P3 segment gut microbial communities from Pointe-Noire, Republic of the Congo - Th196 P3 | ecosystem: Host-associated > Arthropoda: Insects > Digestive system > Gut ...
AGCCGACACGCTTTGATTTGCACGTCGGAACGTTGTCCAGTGAGAACGACGAACGATGAATACTCACTGAACCCTTTTTAGTGCCTTTCAATTTTCCGATACAATTTTCACTTTTCAAAAAAAAAAGCAAACAACGCTGAACACACAGAGCCCGTATCGTAAGATAGGGACTCCCTGACTTACGTCACGGGCTCTGATTCGGGCTCTGTGAACTTTTATCCGCCGGGATGGTAGACCGCAAACCCGCTTGCCCGTGGTGTTGCTCGTAGGCACCCTCTTGGGAAAACGTACCTTCGGATAACTTTTTCTCCATTTTTTGCCGGATTTTGTCGATGGAGTCGCCAGACGCGGATTGCGCATGGATTTCATTTATTCCCCTTGATGTCGGAAAACTTAGGCTTTTTGACGGTAATTGACCAGCCGACCGGCAGTCTGACTGGCGGGTATCTTGTCCTGAATAGAGCAGGTCGTCCGCTGGAATTTCACTGTACGATACCACTTACCCCCGACAAAATTCAACAAATCCTCTATGGCAATACCCTGCAACCCTTTCTTTACGGTGAACGGATTGCTCAAACGCTCGTTCAACGATCAAAACTTCCTGTTTTATCTATTTTGACAGACCAAGTTGCTGTGTTGCCGGTTCAAGCATTGGTCTCTCTCCCGATTATTTATGTTTTCAAGGGGCTCATGAAGCCGGAAATGGGAAATGTCTCGATAACCGATGTCCCTAATTCTCCGTCAGTTCGTGAAATTTCCGAGGAATTGAATGAATCGCTCAAAGCGTTTGGCATTGATAATGCCGGATTCAGCACAAGTTCTTCGTCTTCCGAAGAACTGCCAAAAATGCCCCACGTGCCCGGATTTGATACCGAAAACTGGCGGGAAGTCCGCATCGGCAACCGGCTAATTGCTGTACCGGAGGCGGAGGAGCAGTTGGTTTCAGAGATTAAAGGAAGGGCACGAACAATAGACATGTTCGAACCATTTGCGAGAATCCGCCTCGCTCTCGAAGAAGCCAGAGGTGCTGCATAACCGGTCTTGACTAGCGGTATTTTTATTTTAGAATCGGCGTATCTCTTGCGGGATGGTGTAAAGGTAGCACGAATGGCTCTGAACCATTTAGTCGGGGTTCGAATCCCTGTCCCGCAATATAGGCAATTTTTCGTCTTTTTCCTCTTCTTGAATAGCGTTGCAAGGCGTTGACGTTGTGTCAAAATTTTTATCCGTTTTTAGGGCGGATAGTTTCTCAAAATCGCTGTCCAAAATTGGGCGGTAATGCGCCATCGCAACCGCCTCGGTGTGTCCCATTATTTTGTTAACGACGTGAGCAGGGAATATCGCAATCAGTTCCGTTGCTCTGCTCGACCGCATGTTTTGAAACGGCTTATTCCAAAGCACAATACCCGCCCTCGCCGATGTTTTAGCGATGAACGATCCCAGCGATTTCTTCTCGGTAATTTCAGGGAATATCCGATCATCGGCTCCATCCGGCAACGTCTCCCACAATTCGGAGAGTGCCGTTTCAATTTCGGGAAACAGCGGAACGGTTCGGTATGCTCCACCCTTACGTCGGCAACGATCTCAAACTTTGGGTCTTCGACAGACGCAAAGAAGAGCCGCATCTCTGGCAAATGCGGCGTGAACAGGGAGCAACGTATGGTGCGAGTTGTTGCGGGGCGTACTGGATGCTTTACGCTACCAAAGACGGCGTAACCAACGTGACGCTTTTTTATCTTGCCAATTCAGTGAGAACGTGGACGAACACCGAATCGGAATATTATACTTTTCCTTGTTGCGGTGCCGCCGGAAGATTGACCCGCCATACAAGAGCCGCCGGAGAAAACGAAGAGACGGAAACCATATCGGAAATCATTGAAGTGTACGTCTGCGGACACATGATGGGTGTTGTCCGAAAGGCTGTTTTTGTATGCCTCTTCAGGTTTTTGTCGGCGGTTGCGTGGGAAATAGCATGTGTTTTCCGAAAAAGTGTTAAAATTCCCGTGTTTTAGTTGCCGCCGCTACCCGTCGGCAGTGTTATGGTGTCGAGGTCATGGTTCTTCGAGATCGTCTTACTGCTCACATAACGGTACAACCCCATTTCTCCCGAAATCCGCTATAATGATTGCCGAAAATGGACGGTGAGGGTGTGCCCCCGAAAAAAAAGACTTGCGGCTATGGCAGACGACAAAAAAGATACTCCCGATATCTATCCGATCAGCGGACTCTCCATACCGCCAGAGACAGCCTTCGTACCGTCGAGTAACCCGGACATTTTTGCCATCAAAAAGGAAAACCTTGACCGGCTTGGTTCGACCATCGCCATGACACTCGGCGCAGGAGTTTTTCTCTGCAATGCCTATCGTCTCGACAAACCGATTTCCCGAAATGCAATGGGAGAAAACTGGAAAGCGAGCGATCTCGGAGCAAGCCGGAATGTGATCATCTATCTTCCGCCGACCGCAATACGAAAGGATGAATCCGCAACGGAACCGATTCGGCAAAACGCCAAGCGGGTCGAAGCGTTGGATCATCCCCGTATCGTGCCGGTCTGGGAAAATTTTACCGATCTCGAACACGGTTTCTTCACCGTGCGGAAATTTATAGGCGGTAATTCCCTCGATGTCTATCGGAAAGAATACATCAATCGGCACAAAAAATTCTCTCCCGGCAAAGCCGTCAAGATGTTGAACGATCTCGCCCACGCTTTGGATTACGCCCACAGCGTTGACATTATTCACGGCGATCTCTGTCCGAAAAACATTATCGTCGATTTGAATGATGAAATTTTCCTGGACAATTTTGCCCTCTTGCCGGTTCTCTCGGAAAACGCATCGGCAGAGCAACTTCCCTATCTGCCGCCGGAAGTGATCGAAGGGCAGTCCGCTATAATTTCTTCGGATGTTTATGCCCTTGCCGTGATTGCCTACGAATTGCTGGCGGGTCGTTTGCCCTTTCCGCCGGAAATGATGAACGATGTACCGTTGCCCATCCCCCATGTGCCGAGTACCGTCGATGTTGTCATTCGGAAGGCAATGTCGAAGGATCCCGATGACCGGCACGACTCATGCGGTGCTTTTGTGAAGGCATTGGAAATGAGTTTTCAGGAACCGAAGACGACCAAACCGGTCGCCGTGAAACCGTTGCCGAAACCGAAACGTTCCAGAGTAGAGACTATCATTCGTCTGCTGTGGATGGGGGCAACAATCGTTTTGCTCTTTGCATTCGGGATGCCGGTTTGGTTTCACTGGCAGTTGCATACATTGCCTTCCGCCCCGGAACCGCCGCAGGACGTTGTGATGCAGCCAGCAGAGCCGGAAGAGTGGATAGAACCGGAGGCAATACTGAAAGAGGAGTCTGACCTGCCGCCGGAAATTGTTGAACCCGACTCACCGCCGGAGCCGGAAGATCCGCAACCCGATCCGGTCGAAATGGAAACAAAAGACAAACTGGAACCCAGTGAGGCGATACCTTCTGTCGAATCTGTGGAGCCTCCGTTCATTCCGCTCACTGCTTTTGAAACGTTGCTGCGTGATGAAGGGGAGCAACGAACAATTATCGTGGGCGATACCGAGTATGCGTTTCGTTGGCATCGCCGGGAACGCACCATGGCGGAAGATTTTTGGATTCAGGAAACGACCGTTACGCAAGAATTTTGGCAGAGCGTCATGGGGAGTCTGCCGCGTCAACCCGAAGATGGTTCCCTTGCGAAATTGCCGGTTCGCAATGTCTCTTGGGAAGAGTGTCTGCTATTCATCGAACGTCTCAATACGGATCCGGCACTGTTGGCGGGAGAGGAGTTTGCCGGTTATCGTTTTGCTCTGCCGACGGCGGCACAGTGGGAGTATGCTCATGACAAAAAAAGTTTCGACGTGAATGAAAACGTTTTGGAATGGTGTCTTGATTGGTCGGACGACGAGAAAAGATATCGTGTGGTTCGCGGTGCCGGTGCCAACAGTCGGGCTCCAGAGCGGGGATACGATGAGGTCGGATTTCGCCTTGTGATCGTTTCTGGAAAATAGGGGAACGATTGGGGACGATTGTATTCTCTTGCACCTGTCCATTGTACACATACACACATTCCGCTACAATAAACACCATCAATTTTACCCCCTTTCAGGAGTCTTCGATGAGAAACCGATTGTCCGCTTTGATCTGCTTCGCCGCCGTGATGGTCTGCATCACCGCCGTCCGCGCCGATGTCCGGCTGCCGGAAATTTTTGATAACAACATGGTCTTGCAACGAGACATGCCCGTGCCCATCTGGGGCTGGGCTGATCCCAGTGAAGGAATTGCCGTTACCTTCGGCACCCAAAATGCCAGAACGACCGCCGATGCTCACGGAAAATGGTCGGTGCAACTCCCGCCCCTCAAAGCCAGTGCCGAATCCGCCGAGTTAACCGTTCAGGGTAAGAACGTCATCAAACTCACCAACGTTCTCGTCGGCGATGTCTGGCTCTGTTCAGGACAATCCAATATGCAATGGTCGATGACGCAATCGGACAAAGCCGAATACGAAGAAGTCCTGAAAACAGTGAACAATCCGAACATTCGGCTCTTTCATGTCAATCGAGTATTCAGTCCTGATCCATTGGACAAATTGCCCGTTACCTCGTCGTGGAGACCGAGCAGTGCCGAAGCGATTCCGAATTTCTCCGCCGTTGCCCTGCATTTCGGCAGGAAATTGCAAGCGGAACTCAATGTGCCGATTGGACTCATCAATTCCTCTTGGGGAGGAACGCGGATCGAACCGTGGACTCCGCCCGTCGGTTTTCAAAGCGTACCTGCGCTCAGGAATATTGCTAACGAACTCGATGCCCGTGATCCGCAGTCGGAAACCTACAAAAAACTCGTGGAAAAATCGTTGCAAGACATTCGGACTTGGCTTGATGAGTCAAGCAAATCAACCGGGCGCATTTCTCCGCCGCCTTTTCCGAATCAACTGATTCCTTACGCCAATCAACAGCAGCCGGCGGTGCTTTACAACTCGATGATCCATCCGATTGTTCCCTTTGCGTTGAAGGGAGCGATCTGGTATCAGGGAGAAGCAAACGTGTCGGAAGGAATGTTGTACGCCGAAAAAATGAAAGCCCTCATTCAAGGTTGGCGGAAGGTGTTCAACAATGACGATCTCGGTTTTTACTATGTGCAACTTGCTCCGTATATTTACGGAGCCGATAGAGAGCAGAGACTACCGGAATTTTGGGAAGCACAGTCGTCAGTAGAAAAGGCGTTGCCGAAAACGGGACAAGCGGTCATTAACGATTTGGTCGATGACATTCGGGACATTCATCCGGTTCGCAAGAAATTGGTCGGCGAACGGCTTGCCTTGTTGGCATTGAATCGAACCTACGGCAAGAGCGAAATCGTTTGTGCGTCGCCGGAGTTCGATAAGATGAGCGTCGAAGGCAACACGTTAACGGTCTCTTTCAAGAATGCGAAATCATTGGAAGCACGCGACGGCAAATCGCCTGATTGGTTCGAAATTGCGGGGACAAATGGTGTTTATCGCAAAGCCGGTGCTGTGATTGACGGTGTAACAATTAAGTTGACGAGTTCCGATGTTGCAAGACCTATTGTTGTTCGTTATGCTTGGGATCAATCGGCGCAACCAAACATCCAAAACGAAGCGGGCTTGCCGTTGGGGGCGTTTCGTGCGGGGACGATTCCTGAGTAAGACCTATTCTCCAAGGGAGTCCGTTAACAAGTTTCAGGGGCTAAAGAGTCGGGGGACGGAGCGCAGCGCAGTCCCCCGACAAAAAAAGCGCAATCCGGGGACTTACATAGAGACGTTCTTTTTGCTAGAATGGTGTCCTAACGTTTGTAACCCTCCAATCACGCTCAATTTTCATGCCAGACAACGACACCCTCCAAAGCGGAAAAAACTATGGTGTTGGTACGCCCCAAAGTTCCGAAGGCTTCTATCTCAAAGGCTCCAGTCATCTCGATTGGGGAATGAAAAGCCGGTTGGCACAAATCTTTTCCCCTGCGTCAGGCAAGACCGTTATGCTGGCGTTCGATCATGGGTACATTATGGGACCTACTTCGGGACTTGAACGGATGGACCTGACCATCGTTCCGCTTATTGACTATGCCGATTGCATCATGTGTACCCGCGGAGCATTGCGGAGCATTGTTCCGCCGTCGTGTGGAAAGCCCCTTTCACTCCGTTATTCCGCCGGTTCAACAGTGTTGACGTACCTTAATGATGAGTGCATTATGGACATCGAGGAAGCCATTCGAGTCAATGCGGCACTTCTCGCCGTGATGGTTGCCGTCGGCGATCAAAAACATGAGGCACTGACTATCCGCAATCTGACCCAAACGGTCGATCTGGGAACGAAATACTCCATTCCGACGATGGGTGTAACTGCCGTCGGTAAGGAGTTAGTGCGCGATGCCCGATATCTCGGCATGGCAAGCCGGGTTTGTGCGGAAAATGGAGCGCATGTCATTAAAACGTACTATTGCGACAAGGATTTCGAACAGGTAGCCAACTCTGTACCGGTGCCGATTGTCATTGCGGGGGGTAAAAAGTTGCCGGAGCGTGAGGCACTCGAAATGGCCTACCGAGCGATCAACGATGGGGCGGCGGGAGTCGATATGGGACGCAACATTTTTCAGGCGGACTCTCCTTCGTCGATGATTAAAGCCGTCCGGGCGGTGGTGCACGATGGAGTTAAACCGGATGACGCATTCAAAATGTATGAGGAGTTGAAATCACGTTAGTACACGTATAAAAATAACCTTTCCATTTTTTATTTGTATCGTCCACCCGGAGATTACGGCGGAGTACCGCCTACATCTCCGGCTCTTTGCGTATGTTATTTTTGTACAGTTCCTTAGAACGAGTGCATTGACTCCGTGACTCCCGGAAGCATTTTCCGAAATTATGTGGTAGAATATCCGATCAGTAGTGTCCTCCCGCCAAACTTCATGGAAATAATCACCCCTCCCGATCCTGACACCGGTTTCCGCTATGCACTCTTCGACTTCGACGGTACGCTCAGCCTCATTCGTGAAGGCTGGCGGGAAATCATGGTACCTTACTTCATCGAAGTCCTACGGCAAACGCCGAAAGCAGAGTCTATCGAAACCATCGAAGAAACCGTTACCCTGTTCGTAGATCGACTCACCGGAAAACAAACGATTTTTCAATGTATCAAACTGGACGAAGAAGTCGTGCGGCGCGGAGGACCAAAGACCAACCCCGGTGTCTATAAGGCGGAATACTTACGCCGTTTAGAAGAGCGCATCAAAGACCGGCTGGAAGAATTGCGAGGAGGTTGCGATCCGCAAAACTATCTGGTGCCGGGAAGCGGGCGGTTCTTGGAACTACTCCAACAGGAAGGATACAACCTTTATCTGGCAAGCGGCACGGACGAGGCGGATGTATTCACGGAAGCAAGGTTGCTTGGATTGGATCGGTATTTCGGAAAACACATTTACGGTGCGCATGACAACGAGACTGCCTGTTCCAAAGAGGTGGTCATCAACCAAATTGTCAAGGAAAACCATCTGACCGGAGCAGAACTGGTTTCGTTCGGCGACGGATTCGTGGAAATCGAACTGGTAGCGGGCATCGGCGGTTACGCAGTCGGGGTCGCCACCGACGAGGTGAACAAGCAGGGCATCGTCAATCAGCACAAGCGTGGACGATTACTCGAAGCCGGTGCCGCCATGATTATTCCTGATTTCAGCGATGCCGAAAAATTGGTCGCCTTGCTGTCAGGACAGTTTTCCACGCTCTGACGTTCGCGGCTCGTTGTGTATAGATCGCAAAGAATCTGCATAGAGACCCTCTAAACTTTCATATGAAAACCGTTACAATGAAGGCATAGTTATACTGCGGCACGGCAATAATTTACCTTTTTCCCTTCGTGTCTCCTTTGTGTCTTTGTGGTTAATTCTTTTTGAACCACAAAGGCACAAAGAACACAAAGATTCACAAAGAAAAAGGGGCGATCATTGACATTTTACAATATATCAGAGTGAATCACCATGAGTCTAGGACTAGGATACATTGGACCCTTTCGTTTATTAGAAACCGTCAACCGGGGACAGTCATGTTGCCTTTGGCGTGCCTACGACGATGATAAACGGGAATTCATCGGCATTAAGACATTGCTCGAAACGACGGCAAAACAGCGTCATCAGGTACAACTCCTTGAACATGAATACAAGGTCGCTTCCCAATTTTCGCATCCGAATTTGATCAGCATCTTTCATTACGATTGGCACAATAAGGTTCCTTATATTGGAATGGAGTGGTTTTCTGCTGTCAATCTTAAAATGTGGATCAACCGCGGCTACGAAACGTACTGCGGACATCTTCAGCAGATTATGGTACAGACGACAGAGGCGTTAGCCTATCAGCACAGTCGAGGCTGGATTCATCGCGATGTCAAACCGGACAACTTTCTCTTCGCCCCGGACACCGTCAAGGTCAAGATGATCGACTTTGCTCTCGCTCGAAAATCAACCGCCAACTTTTTGAAGTGGTTTACGCCCAAAGGAAAGATTCAAGGAACGGCAAGTTATATGGCACCGGAACAGATTCAACGACAGTCGCCGGCTCCCGGTGCGGACATTTACAGTCTCGGTTGCACCTTTTACGAATTACTGACTACGCGGCTCATTTTCACTGGCGATACGCTCAATGACCTGCTTAACAAGCATGTGTCTGCTATGCCGCCGTCTGTGTCGTTACGCAACAAAAATGTTACGCCGGAGTTTGCGGAACTGCTGAAAATGATGCTTGCCAAGAAGCCGCAGGACCGACCGAAGAGTACCGCTGAACTTCTTCGGCTTCTGCAAACGATCCGACCGTTCCGCCGTCCGCCGTCCAAAAGCGATCTGGGATGACCGGAGTGGAAACTCCGGTGTAAAACCGAAAATGCCGTGAACGGTTACATAAATTGTTGGCAGAGCCGCAATCTTTAGATTGCGCTGTGCGATTTTACGCAATCTAAAGATTGCGGTTTTTTTTTGCGGGAACATTTTGCTGTCAAGGTAACAAACTTACAGTTTTGCTCCGGTAAAGCCGATCAGTCCGACAATTACCCCGCCCGCTATGCCGCCGAGTATGGCACTGAGAGCACGCGGCAACGCATCTGCAAGCAAAGCAGATACGCTCGGCAACGATGGATCGAGTTTCCTCGCGCGAAGGCATTCCAGGAATGAGGCAACAAACAAGCCGACACAAACGGCAAGTCCCATATCGACCCACGGACCGGTGCCGTGAAACGCCTGAACGACCAGCCCGTACTGGTGGATACCAAAGCCCGCCTCCTCATGCGGAATACCGCCGGGTTCGATTCCGACTCCCGGCAATTTGTGATTGATCACCCAAAATGTTCCGACGATGACTCCGCCGCCGATAAGTCCGCCGAGGGCTCCGTACAATTCGACGAGTTTTCCCCAACAAATTGCAATGAAAAAGGCAACGAAGGCACCACCGAAAATGGTCGTGAAGATCGAAGCATAACACAAGCCTAACGTTTCGTTGTAGGTTCCCAGCCAACCGGTTATACATGCCGCAGCCGGTTCGGCAGGTGCATCCCCGACATCGGCAAAGCAGGACGAGGTCAAGCAGACCGTTATCGTGAAAAGTACGCACGGCAAAATGCAGGACAACAATTTTGGGTTAAGTAATGGAGTATTGGTCATAATGTATTCTAGGGGATCACAATAGTACAACACCTTCCAGGTGGTCTTCATTAAGTCTGCCCTTCCAGGGCGAAAGTGTCCATAAAATTTGGATGTACCTCCGGCAAAAGTGAAACTGTCCTTTCGCCGCAATTCATTCCGGCTATCGAAAAATCTCGGCTTTTAGGGAATACGGCGACTCGCCGGGAATCGGATTAGGATTCACTGTCAATATCCCGCCGACCTTGACCGGAGTCGTCCGATACGTGACACGAAGGTCGCCGGAAAGGGAAACATCTACCATCTTCGTCGGATTGGGAGCGACCGGTCCAAAGGAACCCTGTCCCACCGAAGGAACCAACATGAAACTTCGGATTTCGGTAAGTGTCCGCGTCGGATACATATATCCTTCAAGGAACACCGGCGTTCCATAGTGTTCGTTCCCTTGTTCGTCGATGTGCGGTGTCAATCTCAAAATGTTTTCGGGGATACGTCCCGTCCGGGGATCGGCAACCAAATCGGAAAAGCCGATCACGACATAACCGCCGGGCACCTCGTACTGCATCATGTAAAACTGATACGCTATACCGGCGATTGCCAAGAATGCCGAAAGTCCGACTCCGGCACTGGCAATGCCCAGCCCTTCGAGTTCCTGCGTTGCCCGAAGAACTTTACGAATCGCAGTAATGCCCAGTACGATTCCTAAGATCGGAAAGATCACAAACAATACACTGATGAAAGTCAGTACGGAGAGAAGTCCCAGTATCAATGAACCGACCGACTCTGCGGTAAGAGATCGGTAGTCCGTGTTCTCATCGGGCAAAACCTCATCGTGGTCTTGATAATACCCTTTGAGGGCATCATCAAATTCTCCCTTTCGTCGTTTCATGTCCGAATCATTCATACCGTCATTTTAGTCTGATTCGGGAGGGCTGTCAATGTTTTTTATTGAGCGGCTTCGTTACAACTCTTTCCCCACTTGTGCAAAGAGTTCCAGACCGGTCATCGCCGCCTCACTCAAAATCCGCTGCTGCGCCTCCGCCTGCTGAGGCGTTTGTACCCAACGTTCCTTCGGTTCGGTATCCTCCGCATCGGTAATCTCGTCCTTAACTCTCTCCGCTAACAAGAGATGTTTGGCAACCTCTTCATGTTCCCAGTTCTTCGGAATGTATCCCCCCAAGTGAATCAACTCCTGCGGATTGTCCTGGAAATGTTTGACCGAACGCAAAAAATCCCCCGAAATCGTCTGCTGTTCATAATAAGATTTCGGAAGTTGTTCCGGGACAAGAACCGAAATGGAAACCGACCACGTCATCGGTTCATCCTGTCCGTAGAGCGTCCGAAGTTCACTCAACAGATCGTTGGTCAAATTGCCGCGCCGTAAGTGTTGCGCCAGTTGACCCGGCGGTATATCGACCAACCAGTTGATAAACAGATCGTCTCCTTTTTGAGATTCCCGATAGTTTTTAATCCTCTGCCGAAGTTCATCCGCCAACTTTCCGCCGTCGTCAGCCGCTTCCAAGACCACCCGGTCATTGACCCATCGAACCGGCGAAGTCGAAAAATGCGTAAGCACCGGTTCTTCCAGTGCCAGTCCCGATTCGTCCAGCACCACTCCGGCGAGCGTTGCTCCGTAAGTTCCGATGCACTGCGGCGTTCGGGCAAGCGTTTGACCGGGATAATGCACAATGAACGGTTGCGGCGGTAAGTCCTTTTTGTCCTTTGCCGGAGTAGCACTCTTTAGCCGGTACTCCGGCTCTACTGGCAACGGTTTGCCGTCGGGTCCTTTTTTTCGGGGATTTCCGTGAAACGTGTGCCGCCGGTTGCTTCCTCCCATTGCCCAGTAGTCGATGTGCCGATGCGACAGGGTTTCCGGTTCGACATCGCCGTTGGCGACGGCAATCGTGAAGAGTCCGCCCGGCTCCGGGGGGAATTCGGAACTGCGAATCCGTTTGTTGCGTTGATTGCGGCTCATGCCGACGAGTTTGGCTATCGGCAGCGTATCGGGACCTTCGGTGCGGTGAAAATAGTATTCCTGAATGGAATTACTCGGAAAGCGGAAGACATTTTCGGGTATCGGAAAGGCACTGGGCATATCTTCGGGGGAGTCGAATTCTCCTCCAGCCCAATAGACGGTGATTCCCGCTTTTTTCAAGCGTTCAAACTGTTCAACGAGAAAGAGAAACAAACCCGGAGGGGCGAGGTTGGCATTGAGAACGTTTCCGCTCAAAATCAGGAAGTCGATTTCTTCTTCGATACATTTTTGGAAGAGCCGCCTCGCCGCTCTTTTGGAGATGTCGAGCATACGTTGTTCCCAGTGGGCGGGACATTCGATGATGCCTTCGAGGGTTCGGTCTAAATGGAGATCGGACGCATGGATGAAACGCAACGGTCTCTGATGTAACGCGATGGTGTCGGAAGTCAACGTCATCTATTTTTCCGGTAAAGTTTTCCCAGACTTCCTATATTATACCATTTTACAGAAAAAAAACAGAACCACACGGAACGGATGTGTTAAAGGTTTGGTGGGAGCCCAAAACAAAAGGGCACCTCTAAAAATACCCGTCTTCGACCGTGAATGAAATGATCAGGGCGTGGCTTTTTTTTTGATTCAAAAAACATGGGAAATATATCGTAAACGGTATGAAAATGGACGTTTTTCTTCTTTGTGAATCCTTGTGCCCTTCGTGTCTTTGTGGTTAATCCTTTATTGTCAACCACGAAGAACACAAAGGACACAAAGATTCCACAAGGCGAAACGACCCACTTGTCCCCGTCGGCAGTATATTACTTTTTCGTTCCCTTTTTAACCTTCTTTGTCCCTTTGCCTCTCCTGGGCGGCGGCAATGGAGGGAAGAACGGCATATCGTCATCGTCGTCGTCATGATCGCCATCGCCCATCAGACGCGACAAAATTTCTTGCGGAGAGAAACTGATGTGATAATCGGGCACTTCTTCGAGTAGATCAATCATTTCGAGTGCCGCCTCCGCCGCTTCGGCACCCTTGTTACCGGGAGCAGGATTGCGTGCTTTGTCCTTCTCAGATTCGACGATTCCACTCCGGGCATTCGCCTGCTCAACGGTGTCGCAGGTAATCATCCCGAAAATAATCGGCTTGCCATATTGGTGCGCAAGATCACCGAGGGACATGCTCACAAAACGGTTAATGTGCTGATCATGGCTGGTTTCCCCTTTGATGACCGCCCCCAGACAGATGATAGCCATGCAATCGGGGTCTTTGGCAAAATGATCCGCCATAAAGGGGAGTTCATAAGAGCCGGGCACCCAGACGACACGGATGTCGTCCTCGTGAACTTTGTGCTGCCGCAGTTTGGCAACCGCACCATCGAGGAGACGTTGGGTGATTGTTTTGTTGAATCGGGCGACAAGAATCGTAATGTTTCCGTCAGCCGGTGGTTGACAAACGCGTCCTTCGTATATTCTCATGTCCGTCATTGTCCTCTTTTCCGGGGCGATGTCAACAGGGCTGACAGCCGGCTAACGCCGCTACGACTTCGCCAACGCCATACGCTTAACGGCGGCAAGATCAAGTTTGCCCGTACCCAAAAGCGGTATCGAATCCACCTTGATAAAACCCTCCGCACGAGGTATCCAGATACGGGGCAAGTCCGAAGCAAGCAACCGCTCCACCAACTTTTCAGGATTCATCGACGCATCCCGATACAACACAATCAGTTGCTCTCCACGCGTCGGATGAGGCACCGCCGTTACCGCTACCGGCGGCTCATTCGACTCCGCCTCGCTGGACGAGGCGGCTAACTCTTCCGACAAAATTTTCAGTATTTCCTCTTCAATCAAAATATGCGGCACCATTTCGCCGCCGATCTTGGATATCCGAGACTGCCTGCCCGTTACCCAGATGAAACCGTCCTCGTCAATCTTGCCGACATCTCCCGTGGTGTACCAACCCTCCTTTATCACTTCCGCCGTCTTTTCCGGCTGTTTATAATACCCCTTCATGACCGTCGGTCCTTTGGCGACGATCATTCCTATTCCGTTCGGCGGCATGTCTTCGCCCGTATCCAAATCAATGACTTTCACTACGACGTTGCAGAGCGTTCGTCCAATCGTTCCATCTTTTCGGTAAAGATGGAACGTATCCGACACCCGGCTTTCAGGAACGCATGTTGCCATCACCGGCGAAAGTTCTGTCGCTCCGAACCCTTCGGTCGGACGCACGCCATATTTTTCGTGCCATGCGTCAATCAGATCGACGGGAAATTTTTCCGCTCCGCAGACGATTCCCGGTACACGTTCAAAATCTTCCTTCGGACACGCCCGGGCAAAGTTCCGCAGGAACGTCGGAGTCGAAGGCATAAACGTCACCGGATACTTTCGTGCCATTTCGGCAATTTTTTTCGGTTCCAGCGGACTAAAATGAAAGACTCCCTGTCCGCCGCAGAGAATCGGCAACCAAAAGTTCCCCATAAGACCAAACGCATGGAACAACGGGAGAAAACCGAGAATGGTATCCTTTTCGGTAAGCCGTTGCGCTCCGACGAAACCGCGCGCCACTTCCGCAATGTTGTCGTTCGTCAGCATGACTCCCTTGGGTTGTCCTGTCGAGCCGGACGTGTAAATGATCGTGAGCAAGTCTTCGCCGGCTCCTGGCGACGTGAGCCCCAGCCGCCATTCCAACAACCTCGCCGGCAGAAATTTTGCCAGCAGGAAGTATTTGAGTTTCGTCTTCTTGTCCAACTTCGCCGCCAAGTCTTCGGTGCAGATCACTTCGGCATTCAGTTCCGTCTTGAAATGGGGGAACCGCTCGATCACCCTTCGGCTGGTGAGAACGTGCTTGATCCCCGCCTGATTGATGCAGTAATTGATTCCCTCTGCTCCGAACGTAAAGTTCAAATTGATCGGTACACGGCGATCCAAATTGAACGCGGCATTAAGAATACCGCCGCCGACCGACATCGGCGTAAGCACTCCGACGTGCGGCTCTTTTTCCCGTGAATCGAGGACTTGCTTGTTCAAGATATTCCGTAGTGCGAGGGCTGCCGTCAGGAATTTGTAGCCGTTCAATTCGACTCCGGTAGAGTCGGCATACAACATTTTGTTGCCCCGCTTCTTGCAAGCCCTGATGAGTGTTCGCGCCGGAATCGGTTGCCGTTTTTTGTTGTGTTCCCTGTACGTATCGACTCCGAGTTCCTGCACGGCAAGTTGAACTTGCAGCGGATACTGCACACTGTACATTGGCTTGCCGAACGCAATGAGGACATCGGAGATGAGTTTTCGCGGACGGCGTAAGACTTTGCCATCGGTGTAATCACCATATTTGTATCCGAACATGCTTTCGTGCAGTCCGCCGATATGACAAGGGATCACCGGAATCGGCGAACCATCCGGGGCGGTTACGCCTTTGAGCATCGACAGAAAACCGGGTTCAAATGCTTTCATCTGACCGTTGCGTGTGATTCCTCCTTCGGCGAAAATTCCGACGATGTCGCCGTTTTGCAGGGCTTCCCGAACCTCCCGAATCGCCTTGATGATGTTCTTCGGACTGCCGGGTAAAATCCTGATGAGTTTCGTTTCCTGAGCGCAACGTTCAAAGATTCGCGGAACCATGTCTTGATGGGCAACGAACCGGACAGGTCTCGGACAAGCCGAGTACAGAGCGAAACCATCCACGAGACTGATGTGATTGCAAACGAGCAGTGCGCCTCCTTCGGCGGGAACGTTTTCTGTGCCGATGAACTTCGGTCGGTAAAGAATCCGCACCAAACTCCGCAGGGTGAAAACCCAGAATGGACCGGCATAGACATAAAAGAGCATAGCGGCGACGGCGAGCGTAATCAGTCCGGTGGCGATCCAGATCATCAGGCTTGCGTATCCCCCGCCTAGTCCGCTGAACACTTTTGCTCCGAACCATCCGAGACCGGTGAAAAGGAGCATTGCGGAAAAGGTGCAGAAGTTATAGGCGGCGATCATTCGTCCCCGCTGTGCTTTCGGACTGTTCCGTTGAATGTAGGCGGCAAGCGGAACATCGTACAAGCCCGCCCCGAGTCCTGCCAGAAACATGAAAACAACTCCGAAAATGTAGGGCGTTGCCCAGGGCGAACCTTCCCCTTTTAGAACGGTTGCCGCCGCATTGGGATTGGGAGTAAAACCCAGAATCAAGATGAACAGCCCCATCAACAATGCGCCGATGGGAACGAGTCCCATTTCGATTCGTTTGGCAGAAAGATAGCCGCAAAACATGGCTCCGATTCCGATTCCAATAGTGAGCACTGCCCCAAGCACTGTAACGTGTTGTTGCAGTACCATGAGGTATTCGGTGGCGAATTTGTCGATGTTGTTTTGGGCAAGCGCACCCAGTCCCCAAAAATAGGCACTGGCAATGGCGACCCAAAACAATGCTCTATACGAAAACAGAGCGGCAAGGTCTTTGCCGGTTTGCCAAAGGGGATTCTTGGGAAATTTTGCCGCCGGATCGACGGCTTTCATCTTTGGAAGGAAAAAACTTGTCAGGAGTCCGAGGGTTGCCATTCCGACAAGAACGAGAGCAGTAATCCAAACGTGATTTCCGCCGGGTATGCCTACGACGAAGAATCCTTTTTCGGTATCGTGCTCGAACAGCGTCGTCCATGCGAAAACATAACCGCCGACGATCATTCCCGACACGATGGCAAGCATTGTGAGCATCATAACGATTCCATTGGCGGCGGAAATTGATTTTTCTGGCACGAGGTCGGGAATGAGTCCATACTTCGACGGACTGAAAACGGTAGACTGCGAACCCAGCAGAAAGAGGATGCCCAAAAGAAGGATAATTTTAATCGGCATCCCGGCGTTCTCTGACGGCACGGCTGGTCCAAAACTGATCACGATGACGGCGATGGCAAGGAGTGCCAATTCGATGGCTTTGCACCAAATCACGGTATTTCGCCGACTGAATCGGTCGGTGATAAAACCGGCGATGGAAGCCCAGAGTAGAAAGGGAATGATGAGAAACGCTCCTCCGAGCAGCCGGATATTGTCTTCGTTGGCGTATTCTTTTCCGATGGGAACGAGGAGCCAGCGGAAGACGTTATCGTTGAACGCTACGGTGAATTGCGTGATGAGTAGAGCGATGAATCCTCGATTCCAGAGCGATGGGGGCATTGGACACAGGGAAAATCCAGTTTGACTTCCTTCATTATAACGTAATTTGGAGAAAATGGAAACATTGCGGGCGGGAATGTGCAGAACGACACTACGGCTCTCTGCCCCATTGGTTTTTGCGACTCCCGGCAGGCAAAGTGGACGCGCCTACGTTTTGCCGACATTTTTCCTCCGTACGGGCGCATTCTCACGTTGCGTGAAGTACCGCTCCCCTTGCGGTTCGTTGAAACATTGTGTCCACGATCTTACACAGCACCTTGTTGCATCATTGCATCGGCAACTTTTTTGAATCCGGCGATGTTCGCTCCGGCAACAAGATCATAGCCCAAGCCGTACTCCGTTGCTGCTGCTGCCGAGGCATCATGGATGTTTTTCATAATGACCTTGAGTTTTTCGTCCACCTCTTCAATCGTCCACGCTAACCGCATAGAATTTTGACTCATTTCAAGTGCAGAAACGGACACGCCGCCTGCATTGGCGGCTTTTGCCGGAGCGACACCCTTGACACGCTCCTTCAAAAATTCAAGAGCCTCGTTGGATGTCGGCATATTGGAAACCTCGACGTAATACTCTGTGCCGTTCTTAACGATGGACTCTGCGTCCTCCATAAAAACTTCGTTTTGGGTAGCACAGGGCATCACCACGTCTCCCTTGACTTGCCAGGGTTTTTGACCCGGAAAGAAGGGGACACCAAACTTTTTAGCGTAATCTTCAACAACGTTTCTTCGGCTTGCCAGCATTTCGGTCATGTAGGCAATTTTTTCCTTTGTGTTCACGCCGTTTTCGTCGAGTATGTAACCGTCCGGTCCAGAAAGGGTTATCACCTTGCCGCCCAACTCGGTGATTTTCTGCGCCGCCCCCCAAGCCACGTTGCCGAAGCCGGAAAGGATGAAGGTCTTTCCTTTAATGTCATCGCCGAAATGTCTGAACATTTCTGCCGTATAGTAAACTGCGCCGAATCCCGTCGCTTCCGGGCGAATGAGGGAACCGCCATAGCCCGTTCCCTTTCCTGTCAATACGCCGTTTTCATAGCAACCGCAGATTCTTTTGTACTGACCGAAGAGATAGCCGATTTCGCGTCCGCCCACACCAATGTCTCCGGCAGGCACGTCCGCATCTGCTCCGATATGGCGAAACAATTCCGTCATAAAACTTTGGCAGAATGCCATAACCTCACGATCTGATTTACCCTTGGGATCGAAATCCGCACCCCCTTTTCCGCCGCCGATGGGCTGTCCCGTTAGGGAATTCTTGAAAATCTGTTCAAAGCCTAGAAATTTAATGACGCTCAGGTTGACGCTTGGATGAAAACGCAATCCCCCTTTGTAGGGACCAATAGCACTGCTGAACTGAACCCGATATCCTTTGTTGACCTGGATATTGCCGCCATCGTCAATCCATGGGACGCGGAACATGATTGTGCGTTCTGGTTCGACCAGACGTTCGAGAATACCAGCCCTTTCGTACTCGGGATGTGCGTCAACGAAGGGTTGAAGCGTACTGAGGATTTCGGTCAGTGCCTGATGAAACTCCGGCTCATTGGGATTTTTGCTGATGGTCTGTTCGAGTACCTGCTTTGTGTAGGACATGGGGTAATTTTCTTCTCGGGTAAAAAATTAAAAAAGCGTTCACCGACAGTTATTAACCGCAACCGCATCGACAAACGCCCTTGTTTATCGAAGGGGGAATTGCAAAGTACAAGACCAAGAATGTGGAGAGATTCTTGCACCTTTTGCGGTAAAACGGGTAACCAAATGGTGCGCAAGGAGTTACCCAAAGAAAGGTCAAATGTTCTCTTTTTTAAACACGTCCCGTCTTGAACTTTGCAACCACCCCTGAAGCAGTATAACACGGAAACCCCAACCGTCAATAGGGGAGAGTGGTTCCAAAAGGGAAAGGCAGGCAACCGACCGCCGTGGCGGTTGCAATAAATCAGGGACGCGACCAGAGGGTCGCGGTCGTAGTCGCAACCTTCCGCGGCTCTGATTGAATACCGCACGTTGCCGCCCGGCAACCAATCAGAACCGCTACTGAAATGCCGCACAACGCCACTGTGTTACACCGTACCTTGTTGTATCATCGCATCGGCAACCTTTTTGAAACCGGCGATGTTCGCACCGACCACAAAATTGTCCTTGCACCCCGCCTCTATCGCTGTTGCGGCAATTTTGGTGTAGATGTTCGTCATGATCCCCTTAAGTTTCTGATCCACTTCTTCAAATGTCCAGACGGTTAGTCCGGCGTTCTGACTCATTTCCAGTGCCGATGTAGCAACCCCTCCCGCATTGGCGGCTTTGCCCGGCGCAAACAACACCCCCTTCTGCAAAAAAACCTCGGTGGCTTCCAATGTGCAAGGCATGTTCGCCCCTTCGCCGACCGCAATACATCGGTTTTTCACCAACATTTTTGCGTCGTTTTCATCCAGTTCGTTCTGCGTAGCGCATGGCAAGGCAACATCGCATTTAACGTTCCAGATTCCGGTGCCTTCAATGTATTCCGACTTGGGGCGGTAGTTTCGGTAATCCGAAATCCTGCCGCGTTTGACCTCCTTGATCTCTTTTACCGCCGCAAGATCAATGCCCTCGGCATCAACAATGTATCCGTTTGAATCGGACAATGCGATCACATTTGCCCCCAACTGTTGCGCCTTTTGTGTTGCATAAATCGCAACGTTTCCCGAACCGGAGACCACGACGGTTTTGTCCTTAAAGGAATGATTATGCTGACGGAGCATTTCATCCATCAGGTACACGAGTCCGTAACCGGTCGCTTCCGTGCGTCCGAGGGAGCCGCCGTACACCACGCCTTTTCCGGTAAGCACCCCTTCAAAACTGTTCGACAGCCGTTTGTACTGTCCGTACATGAATCCGATTTCGCGCTCGCCAACACCGATGTCGCCGGCAGGCACATCGGTTAATCTTCCGACGTGCCGTGATAGTCCGGTCATGAAACTTTGGCAGAAAGCCATGACTTCACGATCCGATTTACCTTTAGGATCAAAGTCTGCGCCCCCTTTTCCGCCGCCGATGGGCTGTCCCGTTAAGGAATTTTTGAGAATCTGTTCAAAGCCCAGAAACTTGATGATGCTTAAATTAACGCTCGGATGGAAGCGCAATCCGCCTTTGTAGGGACCGATTGCACTGTTGAATTGTACCCGGTATCCTTTGTTGACCTGTGTCTTTCCGGTATCGTCGGTCCACGGAACTCGGAAGAGGATCACGCGTTCCGGTTCGACGAGGCGTTCGAGAACGCCTGCCTTTTCATACACTGGATGTGCATCAACAAAGGGTTGCAGCGTGTCCAGGATTTCGGTCATTGCCTGATGAAACTCCGGTTCGTTCGGATTCCTGTCAATCGTTTGTTCTAACACCTTTTTTGTATAGGACATGGGAAATACTCCTTTTTGTTGGGACCAAAAAAAAAGGCGTTCATCGGCGCAATTATGGTCAATAATTGCGCCGATAAACGCCTTTGTTTATCGTAGCCGTGACAGTGTAACACAAAAAAGCCGACCGTCAAGCGGGGGATTTTGCCGCACCCGGACAGGGGGCAGGGGGGCATTTCCGCACTCTAACGTTTTCGGTTCTGCACATCTTCCACAGCCCGGTCGATCATCTCTTTCGCTTGCCCCATACCTTCAGCGGGCGGCAAAAAGGACGGGTCCTTGAAACCGTAACATATATCGACAATCGTCTTGATCAGCAGTTCCCGATCAGCGTACGCCGAATCGCCGCCGCCTTGAAACATCGGCGGAGGAAATGCCCGCCGTCCCACGCCGGTCTCCTGCCAACTTTCCCGAAAGACACTATCCGCCGCATCGCGCCGCGGGTCTTTGTGTCCCCTTGCCCGTTTCCATTCCAACAATGCGTCCGCCTCTTCCTTCGTAAAATAGTGAACGTGCCCAAGCCCCCGGGCAAGCAGAACAATTTTGCAATAAGCATCCAGTGTTTCGACAAGATAGTAGGCTTGCTCGACTGTAGAGCCGTAACTGACCGTCCCGTGATTCGCTTGGATGACAATGTCGCTTTTATCAATGAAGGGCAAGATGGCATCGGCGAATTCTTGTCCGCCGGGAATAGTGTATTTCACGATAGGCACTTCGCCCAGTTTGATTTCCGCCTCCGGCATCAGGTATTGCGGAATGGCTTCGCGTACCATTCCGAAGGCTGTGGCGTGAGGAGGATGGCAATGCACGACCGACTTGACATCGCTCCGGTGTTTCAGAATTGTAATGTGTTGCCGGATTTCGCTGGTCATCTCCCGATGTCCGGCAAGTTGATTCCCTTCCATATCGGCAATGCAAAGATCGTCCGGTGTCATGAATCCTTTGCAGATGCCGGTCGGCGTGCAGACGATTCGGTCTTCGCCGATTCGGCAGGAGATGTTCCCTTCATTCGCTGCTCCAAAGCCGCGATTGTAGAGCCGGCGACCGATATCGCAGATTTCGTCCTTAATTTGATCCAAATTTGACACGTTTCTGTTTGTAAAACTATACTTCAATCGGTTAAAAAATAGAAAAAAAGAGCAATCTTCTCTCTTTTTTATAGTATAGCAATAACGATCCCGTGATTGTAGTACCCGACTGTCTAATTTTGCGGATAAAACAAAAGCCGGAATGAAACGAAGTAAAATGACAGCAACCGCTCTATCACAAATACGTTGCGCGTCGACTCAAATAGGCGGACAGGGCGGCATCGAGCGGAGTGCCGGTACGGAATAAAGCGTAATCGCACAGCAATTTGCTGCATCCCTGCTTCACTTCGTCCAGATAGGCGTTCAACGCTTCCAAATATCCTTTGCGTAACATTCGAGGATCGCACCGGATGATTGCCGGTAATTCCAGTCCCTCAAACCGTGTCGCTCCGCCGAGAGTGAAATCGAGTTCCATATCGTCAAGGATATGCAAAACCAGTACGTCATGTCCATGGCTCCGCAAATACCGCAACCCCTGAAATAAGCCTTTCCGCTGCATCAGAAGGTCGGAAATCACAATGACCAAGCCGTTGGGTCGGATAGACTCCGCCGCTTCCCGAAGGGCATCCTGCAAGTCCGGTTGCACACCCTGCGGGTCTTCTAATAACACTGTCAGGTCAATGCTTTCGGGACGATCCCGGTCTCTATTTTCTTCGGGAGCAGTCCGAAACATTCGGTCGGCGAGTGCGACTAAGTGGGACTGTTTCATTTTTGAGGGCAGGGTACTTCGGGCATTTTGGTCAAACATGATACACCCGACGGCATCTTGTTGCCGAAGTGCCAGATAGGCGAGGGAGACTGCCGCCGTGCAAGCGTAATCATATTTTGTCATGGCACCGCTGCCGAACCGCATGCTTTGGGAAACGTCGAGCAAAAGAGTGAGCCGCAGGTTGGTATCGACTTCGTATTGTTTGACATAGAGCCGGTCTTGTTTTCCCCAGACTTTCCAATCGACACTTCGGGGATCGTCTCCGGGCACGTACTGGCGGTGTTGCCGGAATTCAACGGAGTTGCCGAAGTGCCGGGATTTGTGCATACCGCTCAAAAAACCGTCCACGACGTGTTTTGCTCGAAGATCAAGCCGGGAAATCCGCTTGAGCGTCTCTGGATGAAAATAATTTGTAAGCACCGGAGTGTTTGTCGTTGACCACGACCAAGGCACTCATTGTACCACAACCGAAACGGAATTGTTTCGGCGGACGTTCACTTACGCGCTGAATGCGGCGAACTCCTCTTCAAACAGGAGTTTGTTGGCATCCAAGATGATCTTCACGTCATCGCCGACTTTGCCGAGTCCGCGAATGTACTGTGCACACTGTCCTGTTCCGCTCTTCGGCGGAGGGGAAACATTCGCTTCCTCAATCGAACGCACCTCGTTGACCGTGTCCACGACCAAGCCGACCTGTACTTGTCCATTGCGGAGATTGATCACCACGATACATGTCCGCTCGTCGTAGTCGCGCCCCATCATGTTGAACCGGAGACGCATATCGATTACCGGAATCACCTGCCCACGAAGATTGACCACCCCCTTGACGTAGTGGGGCATGTCCGGCACTTCCGTTACCTTTTGGATTCCGACGATTTCCGTGACGTGCCGGATTTCGAGGCAATAATCCTCGTCGCCGAGCCGGAACGAAAGGTACATATCCTTCAAGGTGTCTTCTGTGTCGTCCGAAAACATACCGTCTCGGTTTGCCGTCGCAAGGTCGCTCTGCTGATTCATTTTTGTCAAAGTCTCTGACATTGTTGTATCGGGGTTAGGCTTTTTCTCAAACGTCTTTCAATAACGCCTCCCATTATATCACATGTTTTCTCGATTGCGACTCCTCTCTCCGAATTATTTCCGGGGTTACATCGTGGGGACGAGTCTTTTTTTGAGCAAGGGTACTGACATCTATACCGGTTTTGAGGGGCTTTGCATAATTTTGGGGCAAATAACCAAGGCAGACGAGGGGAAATGTATTGCCAGGATGGGGGAAATTTGCCGATAACAGGAACGTAGCGGTGTAATTTTGTTGACTTCGGGCAAAAAATTAGGTATAATAGCCGCGAGCGGACGCTGTCGTCGTATCTCTGATAAGTAGAGGAAATTATGAACCTGCTGGGAAGATTACTCATCGTTTTGATTTTTATCGGAAGCATTATGCTTGCGTCGTTCTCTGTGGTGCTGAATGTAACCCACACAAACTGGAAAAAACGCGCCGAAGTTGCGGAGCAAAACTTGAAGGCAAAGACCGAAGAACTGACCCGGTTGCAAACTACAAAGGACTCCCTCGAAACGGCACTGCGGCTTGAAATTCGCCGCCATGTTAGCCGGGTCGTTGCTCTGGAAGAAGAGACCGCTCAGTTGAAATTGGACAATCAGGAGGCGAAAAGTGCTGTTGCTGCGTTGGATCAAGAATTAGAGAAACACAAAGCGGACGTTCGGGATGCCCATGCAACGGCGGAAACGCTCCGGGCAAGGCTGGATGCTGCAAGCAAAGCACTTTTCGATTCCCAAAGGGACTGGGTGGAAATGTCCACCGAACTCTCGAAAACAATGGACGAAGCCAACGGCTTGGCAATCCAGTTAGCGAACTATCAATCGACGACGGCACAGTTAGCCAAGGATTATCGGGACGCTGTGGAAGTTTTGCGGTTACACGATTTAGTGCCGAACCCGGCACTGTACTCCAAAAAGCCGCCGGCGGGTATTCGCGGCACCGTTACGGAAGTACGGGAGAGAGGGAATATCCAAATTTCTATCGGCACGGACTCCGGTTTGGTAAAGGGTCATCAACTTGACGTTGTCCGCACAGTGGAGGGACGGATGACCTATGTCGGCAAAGTCGAAATTATTGATACTGCGGCGGACCGTGCCGCTGCGCAGGTGATGCCGGAATTCCAAAGAGGTGTTGTCCGGCTCGGCGATGAAGTAACCTATATTGAGGTGAGCGTTGCCGCTGTCCACTAGACGAAAGGGAGGTGCATTACAGATGGCGCTATTCGGAAAAAAAGGTACGAAAGTGGAAAAGGTTGCTCCGAAAGCCGCCGTTAAGGGTACGAAACAACCTAAACAGCCGAAGCAACCAAAAGTGCCGAAGCCGAAAGTTCCGGCGGATGTCTATACGTTGTTGCTTGGTTTGGCGGCACTGTTTCTCGTAGCGGCGGCGGCGATATTGGGCTGGGACTATTATTCCTACCAAACGGCAGGCGTTATCCCGTTGAATTGGGCAAGATAGTGCGATGGGACGTTAGACCCTTTCTCTAACCCGTCATTCCGGCGCAAGCCGAAATTTAGGCGTGCGACTCGTTGCCTGTTTTTACTGGATTCCGGCTTGCGCCGGAATGACAGATTCCAAACGTATTAACGGACTGATTCAGTAAGCAGTCCGTCGACACGTTTCAGGGTTGGAGCGTAGCGACCGGATCATTTAGCCGGTACTCTGGTTAATCCACTGCGTTGCGTTCCCGGCTTTCATTCACAAAATTAGGAACGGTCTGGTACTAGAGCGGGAATC
>Ga0099364_10003387_pt1 | contig 24748 bp, 18 predicted proteins | sample TergutTh196P3_FD_73070 | JGI IMG/M metagenome (GOLD analysis project Ga0099364, IMG submission 73070) | Microcerotermes parvus P3 segment gut microbial communities from Pointe-Noire, Republic of the Congo - Th196 P3 | ecosystem: Host-associated > Arthropoda: Insects > Digestive system > Gut ...
TAAAGCACGCACTTTTGATGCTTTATGTGAAGCGGTTAATATTGCTATTGATTCTATCACACCCGAACACGCTGTCAATCATTTTGTTCATTGTTGTTGTAGTTCTCAATAAGTCAAGTTGCTATATGAAAATGGTGAGATTGAAAAATATCAATCTCAGTCAACAGGAATTATCAATTTTAAGTTTGAATATTTCCTTGAAAGCGCGCAAATTATTATTCCCACAAAAGATGTTCAAAAACAATTTGATAATATTTGCAAACCGTGGTTTGATCAAATAAACATACTGGGAGCTAAAAACGCCAATCTGCACAAAACCCGTGACCTTTTAATTCCCCGCTTAATATCCGGGGATATTGATGTGTCGGATTTACCCATCTCAATAGAGGAAGATTGAGCTTATGAATGAATATTCAGAAGATTTTTGGGTCGAACAGCCCGCAATGGAATTGTTGAAAAACATGGGTTGGCAAACTATGAATTGCTACGATGAAGTCTTTGGCAAAGACGGTACGTTGGGGCGTGAAACAGCTGCAGAAGTGGTGCTGACACGCTATCTTCGTGACGCGATAAAGCGGCTGAATTCCAATGCGGATATTGACGCGGTTGAAATGGCGATTGAAGAAATCACCAAAGACCGTAGCAGTTCCAATATGCTCAAGGCAAACAAAGAAGTTTATACGCTTTTGAAAGATGGGGTCCCGTCACATACCGGGATGAGTATGACGAGGATGTTGACGGCACAATTCAAGTGATTGACTGGAAAAATCCTGAAAACAATACGTTCCTGATGGTGAATCAGCTTTGGGTCACGGGACAAGTCTATAAACGCCGCGTCGACATGGTAGGATTTATAAACGGTATCCCACTTGTATTTGTGGAATTAAAGGCTTCTCACAAGCATATTGAGGATGCTTATAACAATAACCTGCGGAATTATAAAGACACCATTGCGCATTTATTTTGGTATAATGGTTTTATTATTCTTTCTAACGGAAGTCAAAGCAAAATCGGTAGCATTACCTCCACAATTGACTTTTTCAACGAATGGAAACGCGTAGCTTCTGAAAAAGAACCTGTAAAGGTCAGCTTGGAAGCAGTGCTGCGCGGCACTTGCGATAAAGAAAAGGTTCTTGATATTCTCGAAAACTTTGTGCTTTATAAAAATGACAACGTGAAAATCATTCCGAAAAACCATCAGTATTTGGGTGTGAACAGCGCAATTGAAGCCGTTTATGACATCAACAACCGCAATGGCAAGCTTGGCGTATTCTGGCACACGCAGGGAAGCGGAAAGAGCTTTTCAATGGTATTTTTTACACAAAAGATTTTGCGTAAAATCCCCGGAAACTGGACTTTTGTCATTGTTACCGACCGCACCGATTTGGATGACCAAATTTATAAAACTTATGGCTCTGTCGGCGCAATCAACGAAAAATGTCAAGCAGACAGCTGCGATAATAATGATAACAAGGAAAACGTGCATGGGCTGAAACAACTGTTGCAGGAAGACCATCGGCTTGTTTTTACGCTGATTCAAAAATTCCAATGGGAGGATGTTTCAAGACTGGTCACTTTACGAGATGACATCATCGTTATTACCGATGAAGCATATCGCAGCCAATATGATACGTTAGCTCACAACATGAGAAAAGCCTTGCCCAACGCTTCTTTTATCGGTTTTACCGGCACTCCGTTAGTAGAGGGCAACGCCATTCGCGAGATGATTTACGATGGTTTGGTGAATGCAGTTGAGAGCTTGCCGGACAAGACGAAAACCATTTTCCTTGCTGATTTGGGAATACTCTGCCTATACTGCGGGCGTGTCAGTAAGAACAGGATTCCACAGCAGGACATCGCCAATATGTATGAATTGTATTCCGCCCGCGCCGTTCAAAAGCAGGTAGACAAGGCGGCGGAGGGTATGATAAGGAAACTGACCGCTAAAGGTTGGTTGCAGGCTATGACAATCAAGCTGACTGACAAGAAAATGAATGGCAAGGATACTGTATCGGTCACATATGCTTATTATCCGATGTTCGGAAATGATGAGGGCTTGCTAGAATTTGACCTCACACAGCCCGCAGAAGAAAGATGTATTATTGACCGGTTCACCGTTTGGGACAGGCAGTATCCATTTTTCAGGCGGTTGGTGCGGGAAGTGGCGAGGATGCAGAAAACAGGGAAGTTTGATAAAGAGCGGGTGTTGGTCTGGTGGGCATGAAAGTAAAGACTCCCTGTTGCAGTCAATTGCCACAGGGAGTAATAACTATAATATAGTGAGTTCATCTTCTTTTGGGAAAACTTTATCGCTTATCATAACCGATTGGTTTTGTCCAGGAAATTTTAAGAAGCAATGTTGCTTTATTCCAGAAGCAATATTACTTATATGGCCTTCAGTAGAACCGTCTGATTTGATTATGCAATCAGTATAAATATTACCTGTTTGTTGAATATAGAATCCTGAAATCGGAATTTGAATATCTCCTGAAACCAGTGTTTGGTTTGACAGGTTTTCCGATACTATCCCAAATGGAACAACAAGTTGAATCGAATGTTGTAATTCTTTTAGCCAATCGTTGCTTAAAGTATTACTAATAAATTTGACACAGTGGGTAATGTTACTTGTGTTATTTTCTAAATTTCGCGTGAGCGTTGGTTGATGTAACAAAATATAACTAATTGGACTGTCTGGGTGATTAGAAAAATAATCGTCTATCCATTTTTGACAATCGTTGATAAGCGCGGATGAATGCAAGTGAATGTAAATACCATTCACTTCTTTAACATCTTGTGATTTTGCATATTTGCAAAGGTTTGCACATGCTTCATCCAATTTATCGAGAAGATTTTTATGCTCGTTGTCATGATATGGTGACCATCCAATAAAAATGTATGATGACATAGAAAAATTTAAGTTTTCATATTCGGAAAGAGGACAAAGAGAAAATAACGCCAATGGCGGGATTCTATAATTTTGCACAGACAAATTTTTATTCATAACATACGCTTGTAGTATTTGCGGTATGTTTTTTTTGATTTCTTTCCAATCTGCGCTTGCCGGATATTTCATAAACGTAATGACAATTTGAAGTGAAGTGATTTTATTATGAATTAAATGAGCTTTCAGTAAATCCTCACAATCTAAAAAATTGGCATTAAAATCTCTTTGGTGAGCAGAGATCCCATAATTTTTCATTGACCAGTTGATTTTATTTCCATTTGAAAAATTTATTTGCATATCGACTCCGGGATTGTTGTTTTTCGCCGGTATGACTTGTTGATCGTCTTTAGAAAAATAGCTTGCACCAATAAGTTCAAACAGTGCACCGCGGCAGTTATTTATATCTTTACCCTTTATTTCCTTTATTTTATTTCTTACCCAAACTCTATCAATATTATTCATAATTTTAATAGCCGAGGAAAGCGTGAATAATTCTTGTTGCGCAAAAAAATCTGTTTTTTGCCATAACAAACAAAGAGGATTATGACTGGTCGCATTGCCAAGCCAATCCTTACCAAATGTAGTTTCGAGTAACTGAATGGATTCGCCCCATTCTTTATCGTCTAATTTCTCCACAGGCTTAACACGTTTCAATATGTTTGATGCCATATATTTTTCCCTCGCAGTTTGAACCACCCCGCCTCAGATATTCTGAAACGGGGTGGTTTCGTTTAGATAACTACCTCAACAATCAAATCTTCCCACTGCTTTTTCCGCAGATACCCTCCATTCGCTTTCCTGAACTTCTCGGCTTCATCAAAGCCAATAGTAAAACGGAGTAGTAGGTCGGGAGGAGTTGAAAGGTCGATAGAATCAGGGTTTGGACTATTTGTTCTCCCTGCCTCTAATAGCCGCCTGCGCCGCCGCAAGTCTTGCGATTGGCACGCGGAATGGAGAGCAGCTGACGTAATCCAAACCGATGCTGTAGCAGAACTCCACGCTAGCGGGGTCGCCGCCGTGCTCGCCGCAGATACCTAGCTTGATATCCGGACGTCCCGCGCGCCCCAATTCACACGCCATCTTAACCAATTTGCCAACGCCTTTTTGGTCAAGTGTGCCGAATGGGTCTTCCTCAAAGATTTTCGCGTCATAGTACGCGTCGAGGAACGTGCCCGCGTCGTCACGGCTGAAGCCGAACGCCATTTGGGTCAGGTCATTCGTGCCGAAACTGAAGAACTGCGCCTCTTTGGCGATGTCGTCGGCAATCAGACAGGCACGCGGAATCTCGATCATTGTACCGACCATGTATTCCATCTCGATGCCCGCTGCGGCTATTTCCGCGTCGGCAGTGGTGGTGACCACTTTCTTGACGTAGGCAAGCTCTTTAGTCTCGCCCACTAATGGAATCATGATTTCGGGCACGATCTTGAACTCTGGATGCTCTTTATTCACAGCGATTGCCGCGCGAATAACCGCTTTTGTCTGTACTTCTGCAATTTCCGGATAGCTAACCGCAAGACGGCAGCCGCGGTGTCCCATCATTGGGTTCAGCTCGTGGAGGGAGGTGACTACCTGTGTCAGCTCCTCGGCGGAAATACCCAAATCTTTTGCCAAGTCCGCAATCTCCTGTGCCTTTGTGGGCAGGAATTCGTGGAGCGGCGGGTCAAGGAACCTGATTGTCATGGGTCTGCCCTCAAGGGTGCGGTACATCTCTTCGAAGTCGCCCTGTTGCAGCGGCAGAATTTTCTCAAGAGCCTTTTTGCGGCTCTCAACGTCACGCGCAACAATCATCTCGCGCATTGCCTTGATTCTGTCGCCCTCAAAGAACATATGCTCCGTACGGCAAAGACCGATACCCTCTGCACCGAACTCCACGCCGTTTTTGGTGTCTTCCGGGGTGTCGGCGTTGGTGCGGACTTTCATGGTGCGATATTCGTCCGCCCATGTCATGAAGGTGTCGAAGTCACCTGTAATCTCGGCGGCAACGGTGTCCAATTTGCCTTGATAGATAAGACCTGTTGAGCCGTTGAGTGAAATTTCATCCCCCTCGGAGATAACCAAATCGCCGATGGAAAATTGCTTTTTGTCGTAGTCAACGTAAATATCGGAACAGCCGGATACACAGCAAGTACCCATGGCGCGTGCCACAACCGCCGCGTGGGAGGCCTTGCCGCCCACCGCCGTAAGAATACCCTCGGCGACTTTCATGCCGCCGATATCATCGGGGCAGGTTTCCTTGCGCACAAGGATGACCTTGTTACCCTTAGCTGCCCAAGCTTCGGCGTCCTCGGCGGAGAAAACAACCTTACCGCTCGCCGCTCCCGGGGAGGCGTCAATGCCCTTGGCGATGGGCTTTGCGTTCTTCAGTGCCTGGACGTCAAACTGGGGATGGAGCAGACTGTCAAGCTGTTTGGGGTCAACGCGCAGCACAGCCTCCTCAACAGAGATAACGCCTTCGCTGACAAGGTCGATGGCGATACGCAGCGCTGCCGCCGCCGTACGTTTGCCGTTGCGTGTCTGGAGCATATAGAGCTTGCCGTTTTCGATGGTGAACTCCATGTCCTGCATATCGCTGTAGTGATCCTCAAGGTTTTGGGCGATAGTTGCGAACTGCTCGTAAATTTCGGGCATGGTTTCCCCAAGCTCGCTGATGGGACTGGCGGTGCGTACGCCCGCAACAACGTCCTCACCCTGTGCGTTGATAAGATAATCGCCGTAAAGACCCTTTTCGCCGGTGGCAGGGTTGCGCGTGAATGCAACGCCTGTGCCGCTATTCATGTTCAGGTTGCCGAACACCATGGGTTGGACGTTGACGGCAGTACCCCAACTGTAGGGAATGCCCTCCATGCGGCGATAGGTATTGGCGCGGGGGTTATCCCAACTGCGGAAAACCGCCTGAACAGCCGCCATAAGCTGAGCGATTGGATCCGAGGGGAAGTCCTCGCCTTTTTCTTCTTTATAGAACGCCTTGAAGCGAGCAACAAGCTCTTTCATGTCGTCGGCGCTGAGGTCGATGTCATTGACGATGCCCTTTTCCTCTTTGAGTTCCTCAATAACGTCCTCAAAGCGCTTTTTAGAAAGCTCCATAACCACGTCAGAGAACATCTGGATAAAGCGGCGATAGCTGTCATAAACAAAGCGGACAAATGAAGGGTCGCTGTTGCCTGCGATAAGCCCTGCGGCAACGTCGTCGTTCATGCCAAGGTTGAGGACTGTATCCATCATACCGGGCATGGAAGCCCTTGCGCCGGAGCGAACGGCGACCAAGAGGGGGTTCGTTGTGCAGCCGAATTTTTTGCCGTTGATTTCCTCTGTTTTGGCAAGACAATCAAGAATTTGTTCCTTGATTTCCTCCGCTATTACACGACCGCTGTCGTAGTAGTGAGTACACGCCTCGGTGCTGACGATAAAGCCCTGGGGTACAGGCAGACCAAGGTTGGTCATCTCGGCGAGGTTTGCGCCTTTACCGCCTAGCAGCTCCCGCTGTGAGCCGTCACCCTCCTTAAAAAGATAAACGAATTTCTTTGACATTTTTTGTGACCTCCGATGTTGGTTTTTTAGACTTAAAGCAGATTTTAGGGCAGTGTTTACAGTCTAGACGCATTTTCATAACAATTATAGTTTAGACAAGCAAATCAAAAACTAAAATCCACTGTCGGCGCTATATTATAGCATACGCAGGAATTTTTTTCAACCCTTGACATCAGGCATATAAATGTGGTACAATTAGCTTGGAACTTTGTACGCACGTTTTGCGTAAATTTAAGGAGGTTTTCAAACATGAAAACAAAAAAACTATTGGCTCTGCTCTTGGCGGCAATGTTCATCGTTGGCACATTGGGAGCTTTTGGTGCTTACGCCCAAGAGGTCGACGCTACGGTGAAACTGTTTATGTCCGCACCGGTGAGCGAAATAAAATTCGGCAAAACCATTAACCGCCCCGAAGGCTCTTTGCCACCCAGTGAAAACGGCGTTGTATTGCGAGGCTTTGACTACCCTGGATTTTTCTACTTTGCCGTTCGCGGCGCGGATCAAAACGACAGGGTGACATGGGAAGTGAAAAAAGGCGGAATTGCACAAGAAATTCCCGCCCACTACATCAATGGTTCCGGCTTGACCTTGGGTCCTGATTTTAACAAGAGCGGACCCATGTCAGGTGCATATACAGTTACGGTTTCGGTTGAAGAGCTTGTTGCTGGCACATGGCAGTCAAAGGGCACAGACACTCACGTTGCTCAAGTCCCTGACCGCACCGCCCTGCGAACCGTTTTGGAGAACGACGATACTATCCGCTTCGGCTTCCTTTACGATGGCGACACGTGGGGCACCTACCGTCTAGTCCGCACCCAAATCCTTGAGATGTACAATGACTTGAGCGAAACTCAAGACAGACTCGACCTTGCGGCGACTATATACCAAGACGCTGTTGACGACTTAGCCATTAACCAAGGGCGGGTTTACGAGTTCCTGTGGCATATGTTCCGCCTGTTTACCAACTGGCTGAATTTGATCCCCGGCGGATCTCAGTACAAACTGTAATAAACCTCCCGGCAAATCCGTCCCACGCTCTGAGCAGGTGCGATTGGTATGCAGGATGAAATACAGGGGTAAGGGTTGGATTCCCTGCCTTACCCCTGTGTTTTTGCGATTCAGCTAACCATCTCAAACCCCTCATAAGCCTCAACCCACCGGGTGACGGTGTCCCGGTCATATTCCTTGGGAATACTCCTGACAAGCTCTTTAATTTTCTTTATGCGACCGCCCATTTTGGCAAGTCGAAAAACCAAGGGCAGGTGGTCAAGGTTACCGAAAAGGACTTTCAGTGCGTCCTTTGGTCCTTTCACGCCGCCCATGGCGATGATACCGCGCTTGAACAACAGGTCAATCTCCTGGGCTTCTAGCGACAAAATCATGCTCTTTAATACGTCTGTAGCGGCACGTTCTTCCGCCGTCGCCGTGGCGTATCCAATATCCGCGGCGGGACGTTCAGTAAAGGTGTGATACTGGTATTTCCACAGCTTTTCAACGCTGTAATTTCCCTTGCAGTGGGTGAGCAAAACATTCGCCAGTACTTTGCCCTGATCCATTGCCGAACCCACACCGGAGCCTCCCAAAGGATCAGTCATGCAGGCGCTGTCGCCCACAGCGGCATATGCGTTCGCCACAATCAGTCCCAAAGGACGGCGCAGGGGGATAGTCACCTGTTGCCCGCCCCGCAGGATTTTCCTACCCACTAGGGGATTGTCCTCCCGCAGGTCTCTAAGGGCGTCGGCGATGTCGCTGTCGGTCAACTCTTGACCGATATTGCCCACCAAAACGTCCATGCTGTCCTTGTTTGCGATTACCCAAGACAGTGCCTTTCCTCCGCGGTGCCCCAGATAATATTTGGAAGTATATTTGGGGTCATCACCTGAAAGACGCTCCATAAACGCCCGCCAGACGTGGAATTTTTGTGTTCTGTCCAGTTCCTGAGGGACCGCAAAATCCTTTGGCAAGCCCATGCGCACGGGGGAGTTCCATCCCGCCGCGTCGATGACCATATCGGCAAGTAGCTCACTGTTCGTACCGTCTTTCCCTTTAATAGACAGACCTTTTACCCAACCGTCCTTGACGACGGCAGAATGAATTTCCTTTTCAAACAGGATTTCCACCCCCGCCTTAAGGCAGTCGTCCACCATGATTTTCAGGATTTCCTTGCGTTCGGCGTGCATTTGTTGGGGTACAGTTTCATCCTTGGGCAGGTTAAACCACCGCTTAGACGGACCGTGCATCACCGCGCCATGGTAGGTGTGGCAGAACTCATCGGACAGGGGAGAAAATCCGTTTCGCACAAGCACGCTGCGCTCCACCGCATCTGTCCAGTCGTAACCCAAATCCTCCCGCGCCTGAATCTCAACGACGGTGACCTGTTCCCCCGCCCTTGCCAAATGCAGCGCAGCGCAAAGTCCGCCGTGCCCCGCTCCCGCAACCAAAAATTTCTTCACTTTTTGCTCCTTTTTTGTGTGATATAATTCTCGCGTAAATTATAAGCTCTTTAACTTAATTTGTCAACTATTCGTGATTTTCATGCAAAAATGGCTAACTATACAAAGGAGTAGACAATAATGAGCAGCCCTAATTATTTTTGTACTTGGCATTTGATGTATTGGTATCCCAAAAATCGCGGCGAGGCGGGATTACAGTCCCGTGACGTGCTGTGCGACACCTTGCTTTTCGGTGAGGGGGGCATTGCCGTTACGGCGTATCCCCAGGTGCGCGACAAGCTGTATTTCCTCTTGGACGATGGATGGGATGTCCGCTCAAGCCGCGGAGGGACTCTCCCTGAAAGCCAATGGTTCAGACCATATGTCGGCTCCTGTCAGCTGTGTGAGGAAAAATTTCCAGGCTATGGGAAAAGCCACCAGGAGCGGCTGAAAACCCTTGCGGACAAAGTAAAAGCCCAGGGTTGGCGGGGGTTAGGGCTGTGGATTAGCCCCACGGTGTCTTACGCAGCGGATGTTGAGGGGAGAGGTGATAGCTTTGCGGATTTTTGGCGCAGGCGCATGGAGTGGAGTAAGGCGGCGGGGGTTGCCTACTGGAAAGTGGATTGGGGAGATTTCGATGTCTCGGACAAGCATCGGGACCTTCTTTCGGAGCTGAAAAGGGAAATTTATCCCGAGCTGATTATGGAACACGCCGTCATGCGCGACCCTTGGAACCGCAAGGGGATGGAGAGCAGATTTTACATTGCGGCACACAGGAACAGGTTGGCGTATTCCGACGTTTTGCGGACATATGACGTGACTTTCGCCCTGTCCATACCCACAACCTTGTCCCGCGTGGCAGAGCTTTTGACCCACCCGCCGCAAATGCGGGAGGACTACTTGGGGCTTATCAACGCCGAGGATGAGGTGTATCTCTGCGCCGCCTTGGGATTATGTTTCGGCGTTATGCGTTTTGATATTGGCGATTTCCCCGTGAACAGCGGACCCAACTGGGCATTCGGCGGCAAGGGAAATTTTCCCGCGACGCGTCCCGCACGCAAACAGTTGGACGAGGTTTCCCGCGCCGTCCGTTGGCAGAGCGACTTCGCCCCTGCTTTCAGCGCAGCTGTGGGAGAAACCCGGATTTCAGCGGAAAACGCAGAAGACTCCTGGCATTTTACCCCTGACGAAACGTGGGCAAAACCACTTTGCGGAAACAGTGCCTCAAGCCAGTGTGCGCCCCTGTCTGTCGCCCGCAGCTGCTCCTTGCCGCGCACTGACGCTAAGGGAGAAAAGCCCTATCTTGTTGCCTGCCGAAACCCCAACGGTGCGTTGAGTATCGCCGCTTTGGGGCGGGTCACGCCGGAGCGCGGCTATTTCACCCCCAGACGTGATGTATACTGGGGCATCGGCGAAAACACCGGGTATATCGGCGTTTTCGGGGCATATAACTCCCTTGCCCTGGAATTTTCCGATGACCTTTCAGGAAAAAAAGTCTATGCCAAGGATTTACTTGAAAACGATTTCAGGGACATAACTGAACAGGTGAGAATCACCGAGAACACCATAGTTTTAGACGGCGGGCTGTTAGAAAAAATCGGTACTCGCTGTAACAGTGCGGGAGATTTTTCTGAACCCGCCCTTGTCATGCGCTTTGGCGAGGAGGGAGATTTCGTGCCGCACACAAGTCCAAAAGCCCGTCCAAAAGCACCAAAAGGCAACTTCATTAACCTTTCCATGCTAGCACTTATGGCGCGCGGCAAGAGTTTGGTGTTGCGTGTTAAAAAATATCTGCAACCCTCTTGACAAACGCCGCCAAAACGGTTATAATTGTAAAGCACCACGGAGAAGTACCCAAGCTGGTGAAGGGGCTCCCCTGCTAAGGGAGTAGGTCGGGAGACCGGCGCAGGAGTTCGAATCTCCTCTTCTCCGCCAGCGGGCAATGCCCGCAAAAAGATCAACAACGTTTGTGAAAAATATTGCCTTTGTGTTATCTTGTGCTACGTTGTTGGAGTTTCTTGCACCGCGGCAATGCCCGCAAAAAGGTCAACAGCGTTTGTGAAAAGTATTGCCTTTGTGTTATCTTGTACTACGTTGTTGGAGTTTCTTGCACTGCGGCAATGCCCGCAAAAAGGTCAACAGCGTTTGTGAAAAGTATTGCCTTTGTGTTATCTTGTGCTACGTTGTTGGGGGTTTCTTGCACTGCGGCAATGCCCGCAAAAAGGTCGGCAACGTTTGCTGAGAATAATACGTTCGAATGCTCGGCAAATTTTTTGTCTAATAACCAAACGACAGGATTTTTTAATCTAGTATCTATTAGCCTCCATAGTACAATGGATAGTACAAGCCCCTCCTAAGGGTTAGATATAGGTTCGATTCCTATTGGGGGTGCCAAATAAAGTTGTGGCTATTCCCCGAATAAAGCGGGGAATAGGTGTTTTTTTGTTTTTGAATATCAGATTTCACAACTCACTAAAATCTAGGAACTAAATTATGGAACGACTGCAAAAAATCATTTCCGCTGCAGGCTTGTTGTCACGGCGGGCAGCGGAGGAGGCAATTCGTCAGGGGCGCGTTGAGCTCAATGGTCGCAGGGCGGCGGTTGGCGACAGCGCGGATCCAAGCAAAGACACGCTGACCCTCGACGGCAAACCCGTGCGAGTCAGCGGGCAAAAACGCTATATAGCCCTGCACAAACCCCGGGGTGTGGTCTGCACTATGTCCGACGAGATGGGGCGTCGTTGTTTGCCAGACCTGTTAGAGGACGTCCCTGAGCGGGTGTATCCCATCGGACGCCTTGACCGCGACAGCGAGGGTCTTGTGCTTCTGACCAACGACGGAGCATTTGCCAACGCTGTCATGCATCCCCGCGCCCAAATTGCCAAAACTTACCGGGTAACCATCGCCCCGCCCTTGACGGAGGAGCAGCTGACCACTTTTGCGGCGGGTATGCGCCTTGACGGCGCCCTGACCGCCCCTGCCCGTATTCGCACTATCGAGGAGCGTGACGGACGCGGGGTTCTTGAAATTGTGCTGTGGGAGGGAAAAAACAGGCAAATTCGCCGTATGTTGGAGGCGTTTGCCGTTGAAACTCTGCGCCTGAAACGCAAGCAAATCGGCGGTGTGAAGCTCTCCATGCTACCCGTGGGCAAGTGGCGGGATTTAACGGCGCAGGAAATTAAGTCACTGCGCGGTAGATAAACTGACCTCATCGGAAACTTAGCCCACAGCGGTTTTTTGGTCTTTTTCGCCACGTCTGCGTTAAAAATGCTCGAAATAAACAAATTATAGTCGATTAACTTGAAAATCGGCTCATGTTCATAGTTTCTGAGAAAGTCTAATAATTAGTCCCCAATTGACAATTCCCCCAAATTATACTATAATAGTTCCATCACCAGAAAAACATATAAATGGAGCGCGAATATGAAAAAAATCAAAGTGGGTGTAGCGGGTTACGGCGTTATCGGTCAGCGATTGGCGGACGGCGTGGCGCTGCAGGAGGACATGGAGCTTGTGGGCGTGGCGGATATCGCTCCCACCCTGTCTATCCGTGCCTTGAAAGAACGCGGCGTAAAGGAAATGCAGCGTGGCAAACGCGGCGAAAGCTCAACACAAACGCCAACGTCAGAATGCGATATTCCGGCGAACGCTGTCCGTATGCCCTATGACCTATACCTTGTAGACGGTGCGGATAAAGAAAGCTTTGACGCTCTGGAAATCCCCACAAAGGGAAGCTTTAGGGATTTAATCGGCAAAGTTGACGTTATGTTGGACAGCGCGCCAGGGGGAATCGGCGTGAAAAACAAAGCTCTCTATGAGGCGGCGGGCGTAAAAGCCGTCTTTCAGGGAGGGGAGGCAAACTCCGTGGCGGATGTATTTTTCCGCGGCTGCGCCAACTACGAAAAGGGGCTGAACGCGGACTACCTCAAGCTCACAAGTTGCAACACTACGGGACTTATCCGCGCTGTGGACTGCCTTGACCGCGCTTTCGGCGTTGACCGTGTCGCAATCACCATCATTCGCCGCGTGGCGGATCCGGGGGACTATCACCGGGGACTAACGAACGCCTTGCAGATGGAAAAGGCTCCCTCCCACCAGGCCTTGGACTTGATGACCGTTATGCCCCACATTGATGCCACCGGCATATTGGTTCACACCCCCGTAACCCACGGGCATATCATCACCGTTTTGGCTCACGGCAAGGACGGTGCGATTACCAAAGAGCAGGCGCTGACAGCGTTTCGCTCTCATCCGCGCATCCGTGTTGTCAACATGGCGCAGGGTTTTTTGGGCAACGCTAGCTTCTTTCGCTATGCCCGCGATTTGGGCAATCCACGCGGTGATATGTACGAAATCGGGTTGTGGGAAGACAGCGTTGTCCAGAGCGGCGACAACATTATGTTCGCAATCAACATCCCTCAAGAGAGTGTGACAATTCCCGAAACCATTGATGCTGTGCGGGCTTGCATGGGTTTGCAGAAGGATTCCCTCTCGGGAACAAGCGCTACCAATAAATACCTAAATATGGAATAATATGGCTTGCGGAACAGCTTGTCCGTCCCATACATATAAAACGTTAAAACCAATATCCAAAAAACACCATTTAAGGAGCGAAAAATGTCCGAAAAAATCAAACAGACCGCCGAAAAGCTAGACGTAAAAAAGACTTTACTCATAGGCTTTGGCTTTATGGCATCCTCAATCGCGTGGATTATCTACGACCCTTACGTCACCAAACTGCTCAAACGTCTGCTCATGGCAAACGACACCGTCACAGGTTGGAGCGAACAGCTCGCGACAGGTTCATCGAGCGACTGGCTTACCCGCTTCATGGAGTCCCAAGGTGAGGACGTGTCCACATTCACCATCGTACCGTTGCTCATCGGCATAATCATGACATTCGACAATATGTTCGGCGTGATTTTCCAACCGGCGTTCGGCAAACTCTCTGACCGTTGCCGCTCAAAATGGGGCAAACGCCGCCCGTTCATCTTTATCGGCGCCCCAATCGCTGCGGTGCTTTTTTCCCTGATACCATTGATGAACACCGTGCCGTCAATCATGATTATCATCATCCTTTTCGTGTTCGTCATGAGTCTGTGGCGCAGTCCTGTAGTCGCCCTCATGCCCGACTTGACCCCAACTAAGCTCCGCTCGGAGGGCAATGCGATAATCAACCTCTGCGGTGGTGTTGCGGGGGCGTTCGGTATGATTTTGGGGCAGATTTTCGTGGTAATAATCAAGGCTGTACAGGGCGTTGACGAGGTTCCCGACCTGACGGAAGCGCCGTTAGTTTTCGGAACAGGCGCGGTGTTTATGATAATTGCCACAATCGTTTTGCGCTATAAAGTCCATGAGGAGGACTCCCGTCTGCCCGCCCACACGAATGAGACAAAGCAGGATGAAAAGGAGAAACTTAATCTCAAGGCACTGCCCAAAGAAGCCCGCGTGAGCCTGATTTTTATGCTCGTTTCCCTGTTTTTCATCTTCAGCGGTGCCAACGCCATACAGACATTTTTCGCCCTTTTTGCCGACGAGATACTGCACAAAACCACCAGTCAAGCGACAATGATGATGTTGGTTTTCGCTATCGCCTCCATGGGTGCAGCGGTTCCTGCAGGGATTTGCGGTAAAAAATTCGGGCGGAAAAAGACCATCTTGTCCGGTATGTTCACCTTTATCAGCATCTTTATAGTATATGTTATCTCCCAGAATTTCTTCAGCGATATCAGCCAAAACCCGCTGATTTGGGTCGCCTTGGTTGTAGCCGGCGCGGCGAATATGTTTATCACCGTGAACACCCTGCCACTGGTTTTGGAAATCGGCGGGCTTAACAAGGTGGGTACTTTCACGGGGTATTACTACACCGCTACATTTTCAGCACAGATTGCCTCGCCCATAGTCTACGGCATTGTGCGAATGCTCACGGGAACGTATATGTCGCTGTTTTGGTACTGTCCGATTATGTTCGCAATTGCATTGCTTGCGATTTTCTTTGTCCGGCACGGCGAAGCTGACCAAGATGCGCTAGAGGAGCAGGTTAAGCAGTTGGAGCTTGATAACGCGGACTGAGGACGGTTCGTTTGTGTTGACATTACCTAGATATAACGCGGGCGGTTGTGAGTAACCGTCCGCGCTTGGGGTTTGCGAAAAATCTCCGATGATATTTAATCAAAAAGGCTGTTCCCATCCGGAAAAGAGGAGTCGCGTTGTCAATCTCGATTGAATACGCTCCGTCGCGGTATTCTCGGGAGTGGATTCTGTAGGAGCTTTCCCCAACGTTTTGGTTGATGTAGAACTTTTGGGTGTTTGCGTTGTTTGCCGCCGCGACGCTTGCGGTCATTGTTGTTGCGGCGCCGACGGTCAAGCCAACAAAAGCATAGAAAGCCAAACACAAAACCACTGCGTGTTTCATTTCAATCACCTAATTTCTACACTATACTTAGCGTAAAGTTCATCTACTTTATCTTTGATGATTTTTTCTGCTTCCTCTGTATCTCTTTCCACTCCAGCTTCTGATAAGAGTTTCTCGACAAACAGGTAATAAAGCTGCGAATTTCTATGCATAGGCAGTTGAACATTTTCCAAATATTCTTTTTCACTATATCCATAGGCGTCGAGATATGGCTTGAAAAAAGTGGGTTCTGACTTCATTATCTCAATATTTGAAAGACTTAGAGAAAGTGCATACTCCTCATCATACTCAAGTCCCTGTTCCTGTGCCGCAAGATAGAATAGTTCGTTTTTTATCACCTGGTTGAATATTTCATCATCAGAAAATGGGCTTTCATCTTGATAGCCAAGCAGTAAGCGAGCTTTTGTGATGAGAACTTGGTATTCAGATAAAGGGCTTCCATTTATCATTGCGATAATGTTATCACGTTTTGCTATCGCGTCACGAATCGCGGAAAAATATCGTTCGTTTAGTGATGTGTTAGTTAAGCCGTTAAAAGAACTGCCTTCAATAACAATCTCGGAAATTTCTTCGCTAGGCTCTGTTGTGCTCGTTGATGACATTTCCGCAGTTGATGTTGTTACAGTGTGGTCGTTACTTTCTGCAGGGGTGTCGGTGCCTGTACACGAGGTCATAAAAACACCAAGCGCCATTAAGCAAAGCAAGGATAAAGTTTTAATCATTTTTGACATTGTAATCTACTCCTTTGATTTTTCATCCCTCCCCTCCCAACGCGGTTAAGCTTTGAGAGGGGAAAAGTCATCTGCTAATAAGGCATATAAAGTGCTTTGACTCTCTGTGTTAATGGAAAATAAGAGCAAGAAGCCCTATGGGCTGTAGTCCAAATGGTACAAGAGTAGCTTCAACAGTTTTTTATTTTTGAAGCTCATGTTTTGAAAGTTCGTACCTAAGTGAATAAACCCATTCCAAAGACCACTGTAGCGCGCTCGAGCTGTTGTTCCGTCATTGTAGTTAATTAAAACAGTAAGTCCCGAATCACTTTCATCAATTGGCAGAAAGATACTTCTTCGTTTGGTTCGCGTTTTTTTTATGCTTCTTATCAGCTTTTGTATCTCGCTCTTGTCGGTTATTGTAGCTTCTGAATAGCCATACTGCGCAAAACCTTTTATATCTATTGAAACAATTTCCTTATCTAGCTCAAAATCGCGAATCCATTTTGAGGGAAGAGTATATAGAAAAAGTAAAATAGAAGCAGTTATAACTACACACGCTAAAACTATATGGATTTTTCTTTTTTTAGTATTCATAATGTCACCCCCTCGGCTAAGAATTTTCGCTTCCCCTCCCAACGCGGTTAAGCTTTGAGAGGGGAAAAGTCATCTGCTAATTTCCTTTCAATTTGTAGACTTAATTGCCTCAACTATAGTCTTGCGGCAACAACGTAAAGTCAAAGATATGCTCCGGATTTTGCATTGCTGCAACCCAATCAACACCACCACCAATAGAATAACCTTCACCTACTTTTAACTTTTTATCTGAAATAAAAGTTATTTCTTCTATCTTGCAAAGCTCATTTAGTGTATTTTCATCTTCAGGAGTGTTATCCTCACTCCATTCTCGCTGAAAGCGAACAACAACTAAACAATCTTTTAAGAGAGAATATGTACTAAATTTTCTATCTCGGTATCGCACGATATTTGAAGCACAGTTATTGGCGATTACAGTGTTTAATGCTGGGTCTATTTTTAACACATCGGCTAAACTATCCCCTTTTTTGAGCTTCTTATATGCATTTTCTTTAGGCGAACGATACATATAAACCTGATGCGAAAGATAGATTGTTCCATCAACTGTCGAAAAATAGTATACTTGGCGACCGCCTTCCTTTGTTTTGTACATGGTATAATAATTGCCACCTCCCATGTCACGAACAAATGCAATTGGTTGGTAATCCTCTTCAAGATATCTTGCATTAATCAAGAAAGGTGGTTCTGGTTCCACTAAACTAAAGATAGGCCAGTTGAAAGATATGTCGCTAGGCTTATATTTTTTCTTCGCAAGTTTATTAAACCTAGAAGTATTATCAATTTTCGACTGAAACCATTTTTCATCATCTGATAGTTCTTTTGCACTAACTGTTTGATTTGTTGTTATAATTTTATCAGCTTCTCTCAATTTAACATCCTCATTTGTCGAGCATGATGATAAAACAAAAATTAGTGCTAGGAACGCAACTATCAAGATACGCTTTTTCATAATTTTTCTCCTTTACTTTTCAACTGCAAAGTATACAACATTTGTTGTATAACTCGTGGATTTAAATATGTTCTTATCGTTTTTATCAGTTGTATAAACATCCCACCACATCTCATGCTTTTTCTCCGATGGATTTCCAGTTTTGAAGTGAATACTAGGTTCCGTATAGTTTTTACCAGCCCAAGTTCCATCGCTAAGCTGCATAACAATATGGAACCCATCTCCCTTTTGATGCCACCTGAAAGCCACTCGATATTCATTTCGGTTAATGGTGGAATCATACGATGAAATGGAACGACAACCAAATCCCTGGCTCTTAATTTTTGCAATAACTGCGTCTATGTAATCCTCACTTGCATTTTTGCCACTTATACCAGAAATAGAAATACTTGTGCTTTTACCAAGTGTATAAGCCATACAATTTGGGGGATATCCCGTAACACTTCTATATGTTAATCCACAGCCATAAGTAGACGGGTCTGCAATATTCTCAAACACCCAAAACTGTGTCTTGTAAGCCCCGCCCTGCCAACCAAACTTCTTAACTTTCGCGCCGGCGGCAGTTGACGCGTTGTCAATCTCGATTGAATACGCGCCGTCGCGGTATTCCCGGGAGTGGATTCTGTAGGAGCTTTCGCCGACGTTTTGGTTGATGTAGAACTTTTGTGTGTTTGCGTTGTTTGCCGCCGCGACGCTTGCGGTCATTGTTGTTGCGGCGCCGACGGTCAAGAATTTACCGGTGCCGATGTTTTTGAGTGTGTAAAGTCCGGTCGAGTCGTGAGCCTCTTGCCATTGTTGGTTTTTGCTGCCGTTGAAATTCTCTTGGGTAACGGTGTTGTTCGAGTTAGCGGTCATATATAAAGAGCTGCCCACGTTCTTTATATAGTAAATGTTACCTTTGCCAAATGGCGTTGAGGTTTCGTAGGTAATCGAAATCGCCGGCGGCTTTGTACCGTTATTAGCACTGTTGAATACCCTTGACGAAACGCCGGTGGCGCTCATCTTCAGCATGAAGCCGTATTCATAGGATTTGCCCTTGGGCGACGAGGAAGAGCCGGTTAAGGCGCGTTGCAGCCACGGAACGAACAATGACTTGATGTCAAAGCTGTAGCTCTTTGTGGTAGAACTGGCGATTGTCTTGCTAGTTATTGGATTGCCGTTGACACCGGGCATATTGCTATGCTTGATTGATGTGTGCTGCCAAGTTTTATTAGTGTCATAGAGTTGAACAGTTGCGCTGCTGCTTTTTCCCGAAGTTTCGTACACATCGTAAGTCACGGCGGTAATTTTTGCGGGATTGATCCAACGGTAATGGAAGATATTGCTCATCTGCACGAACGAGATGCCCTCTTTATACGAACCGTCAACATATCCAACGTGATTGTAGATGTTGGTATTGAAGTTACTGCTTGTATATCCGCTATAGACAGGCGCGTCATGCATACTGCTAGCCGCAACAGACACACTGGGGTCAATGACGACAGGATACACAGTGTTCGGATTTTCAAGGAAATCCTTGTTTACAACAACGGTCAGGAGATATTCGTCGTCGGTTTCGCCCTGGGTCAAGAACATCTCATGGTCAAGCTCAAAGTGGGTGCCGTCGTCCAACTCCGTGCCGTAAGTCGCGTCCTTAGCATCAACCTGTCCGATGAAAAGCGCGAGTTCGTTTGTCTGTGCGTCCAACAGGGGAATCGATGCGCCGCGAGCGTGGAACACCATCGGAACAAGTCCCTCAAGGGTCAAGTTGAAGTAGAATGTGTTCACGCCGTCGTACTGATTCAACACGATATTTTCCTTAAATCCCGTCATTGTCGGCGCGTATTCAATGGCGGTGTTTTCAGTGAAAACCCTGTCATATGTTACCAGAGAATCGCTGTAAGAAAACTCAACCTCACTGTCAGAAAATTCCGTCAATTCAGTGGATTGGGCAATTTCCTCGGCAAGCTCCTCGGTGAGTAGATGCTCATCAGAAGCAACTTCAGTTTCCTCCTCTTCCTCTTCGTTTTCCGTGATTTCCACAGCGACATCTGCCTCAGTTCCCTCGGGCAATGACTCAACTTCATCCTCAGGTGCTAAAATAGGCAAATTTGCCGCTTCTGTCAATTCCTGGGTAGTGGGCAAAATCTCCTCATCCAAAGCAGGAGAAATCGCAACGGAGTAATCGTCAACAACCATCTTCACGCCAGTGTTGGCGTCGTCGGAGAAGTAGGTTTTAATCCGCCCCTCCTCGTTGTGATAGTCGTATTTGTTGCCTTTTAGCCGATTGCTAACGCGTTTTGCAAAGGAATCTTTGCCAATCTTGTTCTCTCTGAACCTCACACGCCCCATGTCGTCCTCATATTTCACGGCATATGGGAATGAGTGGAGAGTGTTCGTTCCGTCATCGTTTTCAACAACGACGACATCCAGTAGTTCTGCTCCATCGTCAGAAAGAGCAACGGCGTTTTTCTCGGCGTTTTCAACAACGAATTCAACAACTTCAGGCAAGCTGTCCAAAGAATTCGCCGCCTCTTGGGCAAGCGCTTCACCAGAAAACAGCGCGAAAGAGCCAATAACGAGGGCAAGAGCAAGGAAACAGGCGGTCACCTTGCTAATAGACCGAGCAAAAGCTCGGGGCGCTTGTAAAATTTTCCAATTCTTCATAATGTGTCTCCTTTAAATTTATTTTTGGTTGCCAGAACATCCTGCCTTATTCAATTTTTCCGGTAGTCTGTTCTACCTTCCGGTTACAGTATAGCACACAGGAAATATTTTGTCAACGTTTTTTTGTCATCGGCACACGCACATAATTTTCTCCGCACCGCACAAACTACACTCAGAACCACAAGCGGAGGAAAGTATGGAAACACTTTGGACATTGCTGAAAGTTTTTTTTGTCGGCGGCGCGTTCTGCGCAATCGGGCAAGTGCTGATAGACAAAACAAAACTTACACCGGCGCGCATTTTGGTAATCTATGTCTGCGCGGGAGTGGTCATTGGAGGGTTGGGACTGTTCGAACCTTTGCGGGAGTGGGCAGGCGCAGGGGCGACAGTTCCCCTTATCGGATTTGGCGGATTAATGGCGGAGGGCGTGCGAAAAGCAATCGCCGAAAATGGGCTAATCGGCGCGTTAACCGGCTCACTCACCGCTGCTAGCGCGGGTATCACCGCGGCGATTGTTTTTGCGTTGCTAGCCTCATTTTTTGCAAAACCCAAGGCGAAAGTTTGACGTAGTAGACTAGAGGGAGCGGACAATTAGCGCATATTATCAAACTTCCGCAAAACAAAAAATTTTGCCACCCCCGCGCCTCTACCACGCCAAACGCATGAATGTATAATCTGTGAACCAAGCGATTCAATCAGTGTTATGAGGGTTAAAATGGTTGAATTGCTTGCCAAACATTTGCCAAACATAAAAACCCGATAAATCCCACAGGCAAAAATGCAACAATGATGTTCACAACTAAAAAAATTGTAGGAAGAATCAGCCACCATTTTTGGGGATTTTTGCCTTCTCGTTTTCGCAGTTTCCATACTGCTATAATTATTATGTTTACTATAATAAAGAAACCGGCAATAGAAAATAGTATTGCCAAAAATATCATAAAAAATAATACACCCATCTTTTTGCCTTCTTAAAAAAACAACACAGGTGTGCGCTTTTACCCACCCGTGCCGGATTTCTGGTCGGGGTGACCCGATTTGAACAGGCGATCCCTTGCTCCCAAAGCAAGTGCGATACCAAACTTCGCTACACCCCGCTACCGAACGTTGCAACATATTATACCGCAAAACGAAAAATTTTGCAAGCCCCCGCGCCTCTACTCAATCCTGCATCCTCAAACTTCCTTGGAAACGAACACAGGCGGAGCGGAAAAAGACCGCCCCGCCGCAAACGTATTTTCAGAAAATGCTCACCGTATATCGTCAAAACGGGAGGCTGAACTCGTCAAGCCTTGCGAAAAGCCCGCGGAAAACATCGGAAATTTTGCCTGTGATGCTGAAGAAGATGTCGCGGATTTTGGCAAGGAGGGATGTCCAACTGCCAAAAACTGTGTTATAAAGCACGCCGCCTACGGGTTTTTGGAGGGGATAGATGGCGGTTTGGAAAACGCTTGATGACAGTTCACCGTCTTTATAGACCGCGTAGAGATATTGAGGCCAACGTTCGGTGTTTGTGAATACGGTTGGATTCGGTGTTGAATACCACCAGGCGAAAAGTCCATTCAAGTGAAACTGATTGCCGTGGATAAGGTCCCTTACAAACCACGTTTGGTCGGGCAAAGCGGCGGTTGACGCATCAACAACATTGTCCGGAGAGATGTGATTTTCACCGCAGCAGGCTTCTATCTGGCGATAGTTCGCACCGAGTTTTTCGCCCATCAACGCGCAACTCGCGCCGAATGAAGCGTACTTTGTTTCAACGTTACCGTCGCCTTGGGTACCTTGCACATCTCCAAGGGGCCACACAGGCTGACCATATCCGGCAACTACCGCAAGCTTGACTTTCTGCGCCGCATCCGACAAAATGCTGTTTTGTCTGAGGGCTATGTCGTGATAGGCATCGATTTTGGCAATGAAGTCCGCGTATTCAGGATCGGTAAGCCTTGCACCAAGGGTTGCTGTCTTTGCCATTTCGAGTTTATCCGGAGGTACTAATGCCCACATTCCCGGGAAATAGCCGTAGCAGGGCAAAATGCCATCCTCTATGACTGTATCCACAAAGGTTTGCGGCATAAACTCAAAGAGCGAACCCACGAAGTCCAAAATGCCAAGACGATAGAGGGTAGAGAAAATCATCTGCAAATCTTCCGGAAGCGGTTCGAGCATGGAGGCAATTATTTGAGAAAAACCCAATGCTCGGGCATCCAAGAGCAGCCTTTTGGTGAAAACACTACCAATGGATCCGGAGCCGTTTGCCATCGGGACGGAGTAAAACATCATGGAAACATCGTCATAACCCAGTTTGTTGATGTATTTATCTGTGTACGCGAGAGCGACCTGCGCCGATGAAGAAATTGACTGCACACAAACGGAATCCTTGCCGGTGACGCCCTTGACCGCTTGAATATAATCGTGAAGTATGTCAGCAATCTCAATGGGTGAGCGCCGCCAGTCAAAGGCGAATTCAAAGTGGTTTGTACCTTTTATAAGGTTCAAGCTGTCAATATTGTCCCACTCAGGTTTAGGGTCAGGCTGTTTTTCTTTGAATCTATCCACAATGCCGCTCGCACGTTCAAATGCCGTAAAGAAAAATTGCTTGAATTGCTCAAAAAAGTTTGTTTCTTCAGCGGGTTCACTACTATCGGCAGTGGCTGTTATTTCTGCACTCGCCACACTAATACTGGCGAATGCACCCATCGCGCTAGCGGGTTCAACACGCTTAGGAGCTGCGTAATTGCGCATATCAAAAGTGCCGGCATTGGTCGTTCCTGTACGATAAAGGCTGTTTTTGCTCGTACCGTCCGGGTACATCTGCAATTCGCCGAACATATCCCAAACAAAATCGGAAAAATATTGCCCGGCTGTTACCCAATCCAAACGCTTAACAGCATCCATCAAGCCCTCTTGTATTTGCTCAAAGGCTGCGGTGATGTATTCAGGCGTTAAATTGAAAACGGAAAGATACGACGTGTTTGTTTCGATGTTGGTCAGGGGTGCTTGTCCGCCCGTCAAATGTATTACAGGCACATCGTTAACCGGAAGCACTGCCGCGCTTGCTGTGAATGGAATGCACACCGCGAGCATGACGAGGGTCATGAGCACGGATATTGTGCGCAGAGTTAATTTTTTCATGTGAATTTCTCCTTTTTTTGGTTGCTTAGGCGCGAGAACTCCTAAATCGCACCATTTTTGAATATCCGAGATTATTATATCACAGAAACGAGATGTTTTATTTACAAAATAGAAATTTGAGGTGTTATGTGTAGACACTAAAACCTCAAATATGGTATAATAGTCACCAACAACTTCCTTGGAGGCGATTATGACTATTTGGTACATTCTTGGCGCGGTGGGATTGTTTTTGGTATTCACCGCAATTCGCGCGGCGTTTTTCAAAGAGAAACCCCACGACTATTCCCCCCTGCCCGACGAAAACGTGGATGAGGCACGGGCAATCGAGAGCCTGAGCAAGGCAATTGGCTACGAAACAATCTCTTACCCCGAATCGGAAAAAATGGACTTCGCTGAGTTCGAACGCTACCGCAATTTTCTCAGTGAGCGCTATCCACTAATCACGAAAACAATGTCGCGAGAGCTAGTCATGGACGCCAGTATAATCTACCGTTGGCGCGGGAAAAATCCCGAACTACAGCCCGTCGCAATGCTTTCCCACTATGACGTTGTGCCGGTGTCTGAGGGGACACAGCAGGATTGGATTCATCCGCCTTTTAGCGGACATAACGACGGCGAGTTTCTTTGGGGACGCGGCTCATTGGACATGAAAAACCACATGATTTGCCTGATGGAGGCGGTGGAAACCCTCATTGCCGAAGGATTTGTTCCTGAACGGGACGTGTATTTATGTTTCGGTCACAACGAGGAGGTCGTGGGAGCGGACGGTGCCGGAGCCAAGGCAATCGCGGAACTTTTCCAAGCACGTGGTATCACTCTAGACAGCGTTTTGGACGAGGGCGGCGCGTGGCTGAAAGCGAGTGTTCCCCACGTTTTGGACGGCTATTTAGCGGGTATCGGCATCTCCGAAAAAGGATACGCAGACTTTGAAATCGCCATAAGCGCCAAGGGCGGACACTCCTCTGCACCGCCGAATCACACTTCATTAGGTGAGCTTGCAGCAGCGATACAAACCCTGGAAAATAACCAGTTCAAGCCGAAGCTTTTCCCGTTCATGCCGCAACTCATCAAAAGTGTGGGTAAGGCGTCTAGCTACCCCGTGCGATTTTTACTTATGCTCCTGATCAACACAGGCACATTGCGCCCGCTGTTAAAAGCGGTGGCAAAGCGCATCCCAATGGCGGCGTGTATGGTGCGTACCACCACTGCGGCGACTATGGCTCAGGGCAGTCCCGCCTGCAATGTGCTGCCCCAACGGGCAAGCGCAATTTTCAACTTCCGCACCATGCCCGGCACTAGTCTTGATGACGTAAAGCGGCACATACAAAAGAAATTGCGCGGGCAGAACGTGGAGGTGGCGCTTGTCAAAGGCAAGGAGGCGTCGCCATTTTC
>Ga0099364_10003388_pt1 | contig 24748 bp, 21 predicted proteins | sample TergutTh196P3_FD_73070 | JGI IMG/M metagenome (GOLD analysis project Ga0099364, IMG submission 73070) | Microcerotermes parvus P3 segment gut microbial communities from Pointe-Noire, Republic of the Congo - Th196 P3 | ecosystem: Host-associated > Arthropoda: Insects > Digestive system > Gut ...
AAAACCAGTCACTTGTCTGGGACAGCCCCTGGGGTCGTGGTTATCCTGGTTGGCATATTGAGTGTTCAGCCATGAGCATAAAGTACCTTGGAGAGGTTTTTGACATTCATGCTGGCGGCATTGACCATATTCCCATTCATCATACAAATGAAATTGCCCAAAGCGAGGCTGCCACAGGAAAAAGCCCCTGGGTAAAGTACTGGATTCATAATGAATTTTTATTGATGGACTCAGGGGATTCAGGCAAAATGTCCAAGTCAAAGGGCAACTTTATTACCTTGCAAAACCTTATTGACGAGGGCTTTGACCCGCTTGATTACAGGTATTTCCTTTTGGGTGCCCATTACAGGAGCCAGCTTCAGTTTTCAAGAACAGCCCTTGAAGGCGCAAGAAACGCAAGAAAATCACTTGTGGAAAAGGTCCAAGCTTTGTCTGACAAAGCAGCCATGGCTGAAGCTGCAGGGGATGCCTTAGCTGGCGCGGCAAAGGCAAAAGCAGCCGGGAACAAGCCTGGCTCAGAGGCTGGCAAAGCGCAAACTCATCTGGAAACCTTTTACAAAGCCATGGAAGACGACCTTTCCACCCCGCGTGCCCTGGCAGAGCTCTGGGGTCTTTTGAGGGATAGTTCCCAGGTTTCAGGGGCAGAAGCAGCCGATATTCTCAAAGCTGTCCTTGACATGGACAGGGTTTTAGGGCTTAATTTGGAAAAGGCCTGTAAAAAAGAGCAGATAAAACCTGAGCTTGCCGCGGAAGCGGAAGCGCTTATTCTCGAAAGAACAGAAGCCAAAAAAGCGAAGAATTTTGCCAGAGCAGATGAAATTCGCAATATTTTAAAGGAAAAAGGTATTATCCTGACAGATTCACCTGAAGGTACCAGCTGGAAACTTTCGATTTAATAATCGGATAATTTAATAATTATTTGGTTTATCTGTAACAATTATGGATTAAATTTGTTATTCATCATGAAGAGTGATATAAGCAATGGAGAATTCCGAAAGCTTTACGAAACTGTCTTTCCCATACTCTTTAGGGTAGCCTACCGTATTGTGGGGACAGAAGACGCGGCAGAGGACTTATGCCAGGAATCATTCTTCAGGCTTTACGAAAAAGAGATGGTATTTCCAAACCCGGACGAGGCAAAATACTGGCTCATAAGGGTTGTTAAAAATGCCGCTCTCAATTATGCCAAAAGAAAATTAAGGGAGAAAAAGGCTTATCAAAAGGTATTCAGGGAAGATGCAAGGGTTGAAGAAACAGGAGAGGTCAAGCTCCTTAAAAAGGAAACCAGGGAGGAGGTACTAAGAGCTTTGGACAAATTACCGGAAAGCTTAAAAACAGTATTGATCTTAAAAGAATATGGTGAATTGAATTATAAAGAAATAGGATATACACTTGGTATAAGCGAAGGAAATGTAAAAGTAAGGGTTTTTCGTGCCAGGGAACGTCTGGCCGGACTTTTAGGGGAGGATGGATATGTGTCCTGAACATCAAGTTTATTCTCTTTATCTGGATAACGAGCTTCCTTCTCCGTGGAAGGAGAAATTCGAGGCTCATCTTGCTTCCTGCGCCAACTGCCAGACACATCTTGAAAAATACAAGACAATTCAAACGGCAATGCAGAAAGACCGTATAGAAATTTCACAGGAACTGGAATCTCGTGTATGGAATAAAATAATTGCCGGAAACAATAAAGAACTGGCATTTAACAACCGCAGAAACCGCAATTTATTGAGACGCTCCATATCCGTACCGCTTCCGGCTGTTGCCGCGGCTGCCGCTGTTTTGGTTTTTGCCGCGTTTTTGGCAATACAAAACCCGCGGACTGCTCCTGTCCTGCCCGCTTATGAGCCTGCGATGGCACAAGGCTTTGGAAATGGCAATAATTTACAGGAAATGATAAACGTAAGCGATATGAATAATATAAACGATGTGCTTCAGTATCTTTCCAGGGAAGATACGTCGGATTTCCTTATTATACGTCTGCCGGAATATCGTGAATTTTCCAGCATTGGCGACCCCGAATTAATACGGGCAGCAGATTATTCAAGGAGAGATAGTTCCAGATGATTTCAGGGCGTATCAAAGCGGCACTGCCAGGCATTATATTTCTCCTTTTTCTGCAAACCGCCGGGCATGGTCAGGAATTAACCCCGGATAATATACCTCCCGGCCTTAGGGACAGAGCTATTGTAATGGATATTTCTGCCCGCATAATCGAGCAAAACCAGGAAATAGTCTGGAATTCAGAAAACTCCCGTATTACCATTTCCGGCAGACCCATACCATTAAGGCTTATGGGAAATAATCTTATTATCGAAGCCCAGTTTACCCCGTATATACGGCCAAACGGGAACAATATTATGGTTGCACAAGCACAGGTTTGGATACAGACATCCGAAAGCGTCATAAGTTTCCGCGCAAACATGCAAACCATACCCATAGAAGATGATTATATTTACTTTTTCCCGCTGGGGTCCACATCAACTGACAATGAACCTATAATTGAAATACAAATTGCGGTCTATCCGTTTAATTCAGAAGCACAAGGTTTCGGCATCAGGGGAAGAAGATATTCTCAATAAGACTTTTTTGTAAGACATTCATAATCAGGAGACTCCTGTACATCCTCTTATTATCATTTCTTTTACCATTAACAGGATGTATCGAAAAATTACCTGTTATAGATTCAATAGACCCGCGTATCGGTATTTTAGGCGAAGCCCTTACTATCCATGGACAAAACTTCGGCAGGGAACAGAACGAATCCTATATAACCATTGCAGGCGCCCAGCCTACCATGTCTTCCTACATAAGCTGGGAGGATGATCAAATAGTCTTGATTATTCCTGAATTTGCAGAACCGGGTTTGATATATGTTCACCGCGGAGGCAGAAGAAGTAATCCTTTCCTCTTTGCCAACAGGGCAACCATGCCCGAAATCATAAGGGGGGATGAATTCTATAACGAACCCAGAATTAATTCCATAGAACCCAGAACCGCGGCTGTCGGCTCTGTTATCTCTATTTTGGGCAATAACTTCGGGTCTTCCAGAGAAAACTCTTCCGTATGGTTTTCCTGGGCTGCCGAATCCGCCCCATCCGCGCCTGCCGAGCTTCAATCCCGCGAGGCTGTGGAGGTGTTTGACGTTGAATTTGGCTATGAGCTTTGGAGTGAAAGGGAAATCCGTGTGCGGATTCCTGACGGAGCTGTCAGCGGAAATGTAGAGGTAAGAACATCAAGGGGTAATTCACGTCCGGTTTTTCTTGAAATAGGCAGTGCGCCCGGAAATAAAACTTTCAGAAACAAGAGGAGCTATACGCTTTCCTATACGGTGGATATAAGGGTGGAAGACTCATCGCTTCCAAATACCCTTTATCTTTGGCTTCCGCGTCCTGTTTCCTCCGCTTCCCAGAGAAATGCCCAGCTTCTCTCGCGGAATATCGAGCCTTATGTAGAAAATTACAGGGGGACTTCACTTTTCCAGTTTACAGACCTGCAGCCGCTCAGCACAAGACAGATCACCCTTTCCTATGTGGTTGATGTTTATTCAGTTGAAACCAATATACGTGCCCAGAATATTATCCTGAATATGAGTTCTCCTGTTCAAACCATCTATACCATGCCCACTGCCCTGATTCCTTCGGATCATGAAAATGTCAGAACAAGAAGCAATGCCATAGTTGGCAGGGAGACTAATCCATACCTTAAGGCAAGGATGATATATAACTGGATTTTAACGAATATTAATATCATTAATGAAACTTTAAGCGGCGGTGTATTGGAAGCGCTAGAGGAGCAGACAGCGGATAGTTACAGGGCAAGCCTTCTTTTCTGCGCCCTGGCGCGTGCGGCAAATATTCCCGCCATACCCGTAACCGGTGTATTGATTAACCGGAACCGCGGCACAACAAGGCATTTTTGGGCGGAATTCTGGATCGATTCATTTGGATGGATTCCTGTTGACCCCGCGCTTGGAGCAGGCGCAGGTTATGAAAATTTTGCGCTCGAAGATTTTGTCCTCCCTGGCAATAATTCTGATTATTATTTTGGAAACAGCGATAATCAGCGTATTGCATTTTCAAGAGGCCAGATCATGCTTTCCCAGATGGATCCCCGCGGCAGAATCGCGGGAAGAACAAGGGAATTTGCCATGCAGAACCTTTGGGAAGAAGCCGTGGGCGGGCTTGAGTCCTATTCTTCACTCTGGAGTGATGTTACAATTACAGGGATGTATGTGCAATAAGATTGCGCAATAAGGAGATAATATGGTAACAGTAATTTCTTTGGGCGGCTCTATTGTTGCTCCTGAAAAAATTGATGAAGATTTCCTTAAAGACTTTATATCGTTGATTAGGGAATTTCTGGAAAAAGATGAAAAACAGCGCTTTATCCTTGTGGTGGGCGGCGGCAGCCCGGCAAGGGTCTGGCAAAAGGCTTACCGCGATATTTGTCCCAATGCGGTGAATGATCAGGCTGACTGGATTGGCATAATGGCCACCCGGCTCAATGCCCAGCTTGTCCGGGCCGTGATGGGCGAATGGTGCGTCCAGGATGTGGTTACTGACCCCACAAAGGTAGAGCCGTTTATAGGCCGTATTCTCGTGGCTTCAGGATGGAAACCCGGGTTTTCAACTGATCATGACGCAGTGCTTCTTGCCGAGCGCTTTAAGGCGGATTCTGTCATCAACCTTTCAAATATCGAACAGATTTATACTGAAGACCCAAAAACAAACCCCAATGCCAAACCCATTGACAAAATATCCTGGCAGGATTTCCTAAAATTAACAGGAGAAGAATGGATTCCGGGGAAAAATGTGCCGTTTGATCCTGTAGCCAGCCGCCATGCCGCAAAAATAGGCCTTAAAGTCATCTGCGCCAGCGGTAAAAAACTTGATAATTTAAGAAAAATTCTTTTGGAAGAACCGTTTCTGGGAACAATAATAAGCTAATATTGAACCAAACATGGGTTTTTTGTATTATTGAGACAGAGGAGACTTAACATGGATATTTCCGCTTTGCAAAAAGAACGCTATAAATACAAACCCAAGCTGCCGGCTGTAATTTCCGGCGATATAAATTCCATTGCAATAGAATTTGGCCGCCCAACGGAATCAATTTCTGATAAAGAATCATTAAAAGAATTATTCCGTTATACTTACGGCAAACCTTTGGCAGTTTTCAAAAAAGGCGGGGGAGAAAACAGCCGGGTATTAAAAGCAGGCGTAATTCTTTCCGGGGGCCAGGCGCCGGGCGGGCATAATGTAATTGCAGGTCTCTACGACGGGTTAAAAAAAGGGAATCCAAAATCAGAATTATACGGTTTTTTGAACGGGCCCAAAGGAATTCTTGACAACAAGACCCTGCTCTTAACTGACGAGATAATCAATGCCTACAGAAATACCGGCGGATTTGACATTATTGGATCAGGCAGGGACAAGATCGAAAGCCCCCGGCAGTTTGCACAAGCCCTTGAAACCGCATCAAAACTTGGGCTTAATGCGGTGGTAATCATAGGCGGGGATGATTCCAATACAAATGCCGCGCTTTTGGCGGAATATTTCCTTGAAAAGGGTTCTGATATTCAGGTGATAGGCTGCCCCAAGACAATTGACGGGGACTTAAAGAACGAACATATAGAAACTTCTTTTGGTTTTGACACTGCCTGTAAAACCTACAGTGAATTAATCGGTAATATTGCGCGGGACGCAAACAGCGCAAAAAAGTACTGGCACTTTATTAAACTTATGGGACGCGCCGCAAGCCATATAACCCTTGAATGCGCCCTCCAGATCCAGCCGAACATCTGCCTGATTTCCGAAGAAATACTGGAAAAGAAAATATCGCTTAACGACATTGTGGAAGATATATGCAAAGCCATAATAAAAAGGGCGGAAAACAATGAAAACTTCGGGGTAATTTTAATCCCCGAAGGGCTTGTGGAATTTATTCCTGAAATGAAAACACTCATAGAAGAAATAAACGACATTATGGGAACGCAGGAAGATGAGTTTTCGCAGCTGGCTTCCTTAAAAGAACAGCTTGCCTGGCTAAGGGATAAAATCTCCAAAAAGTCCCATGCCGTGCTTTCGGCATTGCCCGCCGGTTTTGCCCGCGAGCTTTTTATTGACAGGGACCCTCACGGCAATGTTCAGGTTTCAAGAATCGAAACAGAACAACTTCTGATGGAACTTGTGGAAAAACGCCTTGAAAAACTAAAGGAACAGGATGTTTATAAAGGCAAGTTCAGCAGCATCGGCCACTTTTTTGGCTACGAAGGCCGCTGCGCATTCCCGTCCAACTTTGACGCGGATTACTGCTATTCTCTGGGGTTCACGGCTTTTCTGCTTATTGCAGCGGGATTGACAGCCTATCTTTCCAGCGTCAAAAACCTGACAGCTCCCGCATCCCAATGGATTGCAGGCGGCGTTCCCCTTACAATGATGATGAACATGGAACAGCGTCACGGTTCAAAAAAACCTGTTATTAAAAAAGCGCTGGTGGATTTGGACGGCGCTCCGTTCAAAAAACTTGCATCCCTGCGCGATACCTGGGCAATAAAAACCCTTTATCATTATCCGGGCTCAATACAATATTACGGTCCGGCTGAAGTATGCGACGAACCGACAAAAACCTTAAAAGAAGAATATCCAAAAGGAGTGTATATACAATGAAAAAAATAATTTTTGTCCTGAGTTTGATTTGCCTTTGCATAAAGATACCCATAACAGAGGCGCAGGATGCGCAGAACACGGCAGCTTCTGCCCTTCCGCTGCGCCGAATTTCGCTTTTTTCTTCGGGCGTTGGTTTTTATGAACATCAAGGAACGGTTTCCGGAACAGAGGCTTCGCCTTTCAGCTTTGTCCTTCCCTTCAATTTCAATACAATCAATGACGCGTTAAAGTCCCTTGTAATAAACGATCCGCTTTCGGATAACCCTTCCGTGCAATACGCATCCGCAAATACCCTTTATCAGAGCCTTAGAAGCCTTTCGATCAATCTTTTGGGAAACCCGGGAATCGGCGAAATTCTCAATAATTTGAGGGGCGAAGAAGTTGAAGTTTATAATCTTTTAAGCGCCTCACATATCAGGGGAAGAATTGTCAGCGTTGAATACAGAAACCGCAGCATAATTTATGACAGGGGTTTATCATCCAGCGACGACGGGTGGCTGACTCTCCTGACACCGGAGGGACTAAGGCCGCTCCCGTTAAACGAAATAACTAACTTTTTATTTACCAGCGAAAGCGTAAATGCCGATTTCCACCGTTCACTTGATTTGCTTATGCAGACCAGGAATACCGAAGCTGTAAACCTTCACATAACGCTTCCCGGAACAGGAAGCCGCAATACCGCGTTAAGTTATGTGATCCCTACTCCTGTCTGGAAGGTTTCCTACCGCCTTGATTTGAGTGCGGGAGCGGCAGGCGCGTGCCTTCTCCAGGGCTGGGCCATTATAGACAATGACAGCGATTCTGACTGGGACAATGTTGAGCTGTCGCTTGTAACAGGAAGGCCCGTTTCCTTTATACAGAACCTTTATTCACCCTACCACACTTCAAGGCCCACGCTGCCCCTTTCCATTGCCGGAATCGCGGAAGCCAGGACTTATGAATCCGGCAGTTCGGCTGACAGCAGGCCGGAAATGGTAATGGCGGATGAGATGGTAATGAGCAGGGCAAGGGCGTACAGTTTTGAAGGCCAGGCTGCTCCGGCAAGTCCTGCAAATTTGGCAGGCGGCAATGTCAATACAGCGGAAGGTGCAATGGCCGGGGACCAGTTTGAGTTTACCCTAAGAAGGCCCGTAAGCCTTGCAAGGCATCAAAGCGCCATGTTCCCGTTAGTCGAAGGCCAGGTTAGGGCGGAGAAGGTCCTGGTGTTCAATGGCGCGCGTGCTGTTCAGGGCAGAAGCATGAACCCTGCGATAAGCGTTGAATTGACAAACACTTCGGGGATGAGGCTTCCGGCAGGCCCTGTTACTGTATATGACGGCGGAACCTATGCAGGGGACGCGCTGATAAGTTTTTTCCCGGAAGATGAAAAACGCCTTATTTCATACGGCGATGATCTTACAGTTACAGGAACCATTAATGCATCCAATACCAGAACAGTTACAGAAGTAACTGTATCCGGCGGAGTAATGACCATTACGCGGCGTCAGGATTATATAAGGGAATATTCATTCAGGAACGCGTCCAATACCGGCAAAAACATTATCGTAGAACATCCCATTACACACAACGCCGTCCTTGGAACACCGGCATCATACGACGAAAGAACGCCTGACCTGTACAGGTTCAGGCTCTTGCTCCAGGCAAACCGCGAGCAGAATTTTACAGTAAGGGAAGAAATGCCCATATCGGAAAGAATAACGCTGGCGCAGTTAAGACCCGAGGCTTTCCTCTCATATTCGACAAGCCAGGAAATCCCGGCAAGTGTCCGCAATGCCCTTGGCCGTGCCATTGAGCTTAGAAGAATTGCCGATGATGCTGTCATGGCGCAGCAGGAGGCAGAAAGCCAGAGGACAAGGCTTGTTTCGGAACAGGACAGGATAAGGCGCAATCTTGAGGCTGCGGGGAATCAAAGCGCCCAGGGGCAGGAGTATCTTAACCGGCTTACATCCCTTGACAGGGAAATTGATGCCATTAACACAAGAATTGACAATGCCATTACTGCTTCCCAGGCAGCAAGAAGGCAATATGAAGAATATCTTTCAAATCTGGAATTAAGGTAAAATCCAGTGGCAATTGATAATGCCGCTGCAACCATGGCGGAAGCAGCTTTGCTTATAATCGATGTGCAAAATGATTTTTGTCCCGGAGGGGCATTGGAAGTCAAAGGCGGTGACGAAGTAATTGCTCCGCTGAACAGTCTGGCTCGTCTTTTCCTGCGCACGGGCGGAAAAATAATTGCCACCCAGGACTGGCATCCTCAAAATCATGTTTCATTTTCCTCATGGCCGGACCACTGTGTAAAAGGGACCCGGGGCGCGGATTTATATAAAGACCTGGATTTATCTGCAGTGCATCTGATACTACGCAAGGGCACAAATCAGTATCTTGATTCATATTCAGCTTTTTTTGAGAACGATAAAAAAACCCCGACAGGTCTTGACGGGTTTCTGCATGGCCTTGGCATTAAAACAGTTTTTCTTGGGGGCCTTGCGTCGGATTACTGCGTTTTTTACAGCGCCATGGACGCAAAAAGGCTGGGCCTTGAAACTTATGTCATCCGGGACGCGGTACGGGGAGTGGATTATCCGGAGGGGTCAATAAAAAAGGCCTTTGATTCAATGGAGGAAGCGGGCATAAAAATTATTAATTCGGCAGAAATCACGGAAAAAAATAATGACGCATAATAAAGAACATTTTTTTTCCGCATTGTTTACGGATTTTTACAGCCTTACCATGGCCCAGGGTTACTGGAAATCAAAAATGAACCGCAGGGTTGTCTTTGAAATGTTTTTCCGCAGGCAGCCCTTTGACGGAGGTTTTTCTGTATTTGCGGGCCTTGGGCCGCTTGCTAACCAGCTCCTTGACCATGGCTTTTCCGCTGATGACCTGACCTACCTTGAAGGCCTTGGAATCTTTGAAGACGGCTTTCTTGAATACCTTAAAAACTTCCGCTTCAAAGGCACGGTCTGGGCCTTTGATGAAGGCACTATAATTTTTCCAAATGAGCCCGTCATAAGAATAGAAGGAAGCCTTATTGAATGTCAGATTATTGAAGGCATGCTCCTTAACACAATAAATTTTCAAAGCCTTATTGCTACAAAAACAGCAAGAATATGGCTGGCATCCGGCAGGGGCAGTGTAATTGAACTGGGTCTGCGCCGCGCCCAGGGAAAAGACGGCGCCGTATCCGCTGCCCGCGCTGCCTATATCGGAGGAGCCGAAGGAACATCGAATGTCCAGGCAGGAAAAATATTCGGCATTCCGGTTATAGGCACCATGGCTCATTCCTGGATCATGGCGTTTGAAAATGAAGAGGAAGCCTTTAATGCCTATGCGGATATTTTTCCTGATAATTCAATTTTCCTTATTGACACCTACGATACCTTAAAAAGCGGAATACAAAACGCAGTCAAGGCAGGAAAAAAACTTGCCACCAAAGGAAAAAAAATCGGCGTAAGGCTTGATTCAGGGGATATACATTATCTTTCCATGGAAGTGCGCAGTATCCTTGACGCAAACGGATTAAAAGACGCGGCAATATCAGCATCAAACGATCTTGACGAATATATAATTGAAACCCTTAAAAATTCGGGCGCGCCCATTGATATCTGGGGCGCCGGGACCAGGATGATCACCGGCGGGAACGAAGCCTCGTTTTCAGGGGTTTATAAAATGGCTGCCCGCGAAAACAGGAACGGTGTCCTTGAAGCTGTAATGAAGTTTTCCGATAACCCGGAAAAAACAACAAATCCGGGCACAAAGCAGGTTTACAGAATAAGGGACGAAAAAGGCATGTGCATTGCCGATGTCATTGTTCTTGACGATGATGAAAACAGGGAGCGGATTGAAAAGGGAAACACTTATTCTTTCTGGCATCCTTCCGCGGACTACAGGAATATTACCCATAATGTAACAGGGAACGCGGAACCGCTCCAGAAAAAAATAATGGAAAACGGCAGAATGATAATTGATTATCCTTCATTATCCGTTATACGATCCAATATGCGCAAAGACCTTGATGCCTTTGACCAGAGTTACAAGCGTTTGTTAAATCCCCATATTTATAAAATATCAATATCAGAACGCCTTAGAACGCTTAAACTGGAATTAATTAAAAACCATTTTGGGTTGTAACCCTGAATTAACATGGAGTGTATGATGAAAGCTGACGAAATAAAAATCAAAATCAGGGAAAACATCTTTAGCTGTGCTCCGGGTACAAAAGGAACATCCCTTATTCAGCATTTTGGAATTGAGCCGGATCTTATTGCGGGCATGAAAGTCAACAACGAACTGCTTTCGCTTGATGAAAGCCTGGAAGTAAACGCCGTACTGGAGCCGGTATTGCTGGACTGCCCCGAAGGAAGAGCCATATACCGCCGCACCCTTGCGTTTCTGCTGGCAGTAGCTTCAAGAAAATTGTTTCCTGATAAACGTCTTTATATCGGGCATTCCATGGGAAATGGTTATTATTATACTTTCACAACGGGAAAAAAATTACAAAACGAGCAGATGAAAAAACTTCTGGACGAAATGCATTCCCTTGTAAAAAAAGATCTGCCCATTTCCTGCCGTTATCTGGCATACGCAGAAGCCCTGGAATCATTCACCAAAAATAAACAGACAGATACGGCTATGCTTCTTGCCGAACGGAATGAATCCAGAATACTTATAAATAAATGCGGCGCTTTTATTGATCTGTATATTGCACCCCTGCTTCACCGGACAGGACTTCTGACAAGTTTTGAACTAATGGCTTATCAGGACGGATTTCTTCTGCGTTTCCCTTCATCAGGCCAGGGGCAGATAATTGATCCTTTCAGGGACATTCCAAAATTATTTACCGTATACAACGAGTACAAGAAATGGGGACGGATTATCGGCGTACATGCTGTCGGACATCTTAACCGTATGATATCCGACGGTTCCATACGGGACTATATTCATGTTGCGGAAGCTTTTCAGGAAAAAAAACTTGATGAGATTGCGGAGCAAATTTATAAAAGAAAGGATTCTGTAAAAACAATTCTTATTGCAGGGCCTTCAAGTTCAGGAAAAACAACTACCGCAAAACGTTTGTCCATTGCCTTAAAGGTAATGGGTATTAAGCCAATTGCAATAGGCCTTGACGATTATTATGTGGGAACAGAGAATACTCCCCTTGACGAAAACGGAAAGCCTGATTTTGAATGCCTCCATGCCCTTGACATAGATTTTCTTAATGAACAGCTTCTTGACCTTCTTGGCGGAGAAGAAATTACGCTGCCGGTTTTTGACTTTAAGTCCGGCAAACGCAGGGAAGGCGGAGGCAAAAAAATCAAGCTCGACCGCCGGACAATGTTAATCATAGAAGGCATTCACGGCCTTAATGACGAGCTGACTCCATCAATAAAACGTGAGACGAAATTCAAGCTCTATGTTTCCGCCCTGACCCAGCTTAACCTGGATGACCATAACCGCATTCCCACAAGGGATAACCGGCTGCTTCGCCGCATGGTAAGGGACAGCCAGTTCCGCGGGGCAGCGGCAATACGCACATTCCAGATGTGGCCCAGCGTTTTGCGCGGAGAAAACAAGCACATATTCCCGTTCCAGAACCAGGCTGATGCGGCATTTAACTCAGCGCTTGATTACGAACTTGCCGTCTTGAAATTTTACGCAGAACCTTTGCTTCATTCCATCAAACCGGGAATGCATGAATACTCCGAGGCTGTAAGGCTTCTGGCCTTCCTGGAAAACTTTGCCCCGATTCCGCCGCAGTATGTGCCGGGAAAAAGTATTCTACGCGAGTTTATCGGGGACTCGGAGTTTAAGTATTAGCTGGAGCAATTATCTCTGCAACTGCGTCAAATCCTGTAATCTTTGGAATATTGAGATAATTTTCCAAATCTGAAACAATACGGCAATTATAGGCTTTGGCGGGTTTTAGCTCTGCCGTACTGCCGGCCTTAATCAGCAGCTTTAGGTAATTTTCCGACAAGGCAGGGAGATAGCCCTGCAGCTTGACAGTGTCTTCTTCGATAATTGCTTCAACTTCCCTGCCAATCCAGCGTTTAATATAATCCTGCCGCTGCCTGGCGGCCAGGCTGTTAAGCCTTTTTATACGAAGCCCTGTTTCCCTTTCTGTTATGCGATCTATTGCGCGATTCCCTGTCATGTTCAAGGCTTCTGTTCCCGGGCGCCGGGAAAAAGGAAACGCGTGGATTCCGGTAAAACAGGCTTTCTGCGCAAAATCAAGGGTTTTTTCAAAATCATCCGGCGTTTCACCCGGGAACCCGGCGATAATATCGCAGCCCAAAAAAGGGTCTTCCTTTGCCGTGCGCAGCAGCCTGATGCCTTCCAGCACCTGTTCCGGAACATAATGTCTTTTCATGCGTTCAAGAACCGCCCTGCTTCCGGATTGAAGGGAAATGTGAAAATGCGGTCTTATTCTGTTATGCGACACCGCACGGACAAAACCGGCGTCTATAATATCCGGTTCAATCGAAGAAAGCCTTAAACGAATCCCTGAAGTTCCGGAAACAAGGTATTCAAGGAGAGCCGGCAGGCCGGAACAGCCGGTTTTGTCATGGTACTGCGAAATATTAACGCCTGTAAGAACAGCCTCCTCATAACCTTTATCTTCAAGCGTTTTTAGGACAGCAAGTATTTTTTCAGCTTCAAGGCTCCGGCTCTTTCCCCTGGCAATGCTGGTTCTGCAATACGCGCAGCTATTATCGCAGCCGTCCTGGATTTTGACAAACGCCCTGGAATGGAAAACAAAACGCTCCGGTTCATAACAAAAAGAAGTATCGGCTAATGACTGATTGGTTAATGACCGGTTGGTTAATAATAGATTTAGTAATTCCGGTTTGCCGGCGGATAAAATTTCCGGCAATTTAAGCAGAAGGTGCTTATCGGTCTGCTTAATTACGTATAAACGTCTGCTGTCCGCTGATTTCAACCCCGCGGACTTTGATTCAGGGAATTCCGAATCCAGGGAATCCGCGGATTCCAATGATTCAATGGCGGCAACTTCCATTTGCGCATAACAGCCTGTTACAATTACAAGTTTTAGCGAAGCATCCCTTAAAGCCCCGCGTATGATACGGCGCGCCTTTTGTTCTGATTTTGAAGTTACTGTACAGGTATTGATTATTAATATACAGGGCTTTGGGGAAACACCGGAATTATCAGACTGACGCAGATTTTCATTCCAGGGGACAATGGCAAACCCTTCTTTGTAAAAAGCATCTGCAATGGCCTCGCTCTCAAGCTGGTTGAGCTTGCAGCCCAGGGTATAAACCGCTGCAGCAGATTTTATGGTTCCGGAAAAAAAAGACATTGAATAGTAAAACTAAAATCTGGTACGCAGAGCCATGGCCTGCCTTACCCTGTCAAGGCCCCGCTGCGCGTCTGTAAGCTGGGGATTTAATGCAAGCGCCTGGTTGTAGGCAATGGCCGCTTCCGGCAGGTCCCCGGCATTTTCTCGGGCATAAGCCAGCCTGGTCCACCAGGCAGCATTTCCGGGAACCCAGTGCACTGCGGTTGTTAAGGCGATATCAGCATACCTGAAACGGCCAAGGCGTATGTAAATTTCACCTATAAGATAATAAACCCTGTCAATACGCTGGCCCTGCGGCGCAAGGCTGATATATTCCTGAAAAAGCAAAAGAGCCTCGGTATTTCTGCCTTCGTAATAATTGATTTCTCCCAGGATTTGAATAATCCTCGGATCATAACGGTTTAGATTCCGCCCGATCCTGGCATAATTCATGGCTTCTGAATACCGCCCCAGGCTGACAAGACTCCAGCAAAGAACAACATAGGATTCGATATTATTGGGATTTACTGAAATTTCGTTAAGACAGATAGCCGCTGCGCGTTCATAATTACTGTTTCTGTATTCGGCCACTGCATCCGGGGCAGTCTGGGAGCTTAATTCCGGCCCTGCCAAAAATAAAATAACGAGAATAAGCAGCCCTGTTCTAAATGGTTTTCCTTCTGGATAAAACAAAATCATATTGATTTTTTTTCTGTCATTGTACAGCGGCCGCTGAAATAACAGCCTGTTTCCATTAAAATCTCAGGGGCTGTAACATTTCCGGTGAGTTTACCGGTAATGGTAACTTCCACTTTTTCGGAAGCTCTTACATCTCCCTTGACAGTACCCCGGATTACTACCCTTGAAGCCTTGATATTTGCCTCGACCCTGGCTTCTTCATCAATAACCAATAAACCCTGGGCGGAAATATCACCGGATAATTTCCCGCGGATCAGGAAAGGCTTTGTAAAATTGAGTGACCCGTTAAATTCAATATCCTGGGATAAAACTGTATCAAAATCATTTTCGTCAAGTATATCGTTGTGAACATCAGTCATAATAGGAATTTAGCCGGGAGTAAAAAAACTTGCAAGTGGTCGGGGACGGGGTATTTCACCCCGCATACCATTAATTAACAGGAAAAGCGTCAAATCCGGCGCTTTTTAAGCGGGCTATGGTTTGATTTACATTATTGTCTGACGGAACATTAACTGCCCAAAAATCTCCGCTGTCAAGGCTGCGGCGTGTAATTTCAGAACTAAATCCGGCAGTATTAAGCCTTTCTGCAAGGGCTAGAGCATTATCTTCACGGCTGAATAATCCGGCCTGAAGCATAACAGATGTGCTTTGGGTTTGAGGAACCGAAGGCGGCGCTGAAACCGCGGCAGCAGGCGCAGGGGCAGCAGCAGCAATGGTTAATTCTTCGCGGGGAGGCAGAAGCAGCCATTGCGGGGTAAAAACCGCTTTTATCCCGGGATTTTCACCGGCAATTCCGGCTTCAACGCTGCGTGGATATAAGTTGATTAAACTTGTTCTCCATGAAGCATCATCGCAGACCCTCCACAGGGTATATAATATTCTGCTGTGAACATTTGAAAAATCAGGAATACCGGCAAGTTGATTCAGCGGCTCGTAATTTCCGGACCTGAATATTTCAAGCTGCGCATTAAGATGCCAGGCTGATAACTGTATATCCTGGGTACGATTTGTCATTAAAATATTTCTAAGCTCCGCCGCGGCTTTATCAAATTCCCCCATGGAGATCAATAGTTTTACAGCTTCCAAAAGCGCCTTGTCATTGCGCGCTCCGGGCGCGGCAGCTGAAACGGCTGTCCATAGTTCAAGCGCCTTTTCCCTGTTTCCCAAAAGCTGATAAAGCCGCGCTAACTGTATAAGGGCTTCCTGTCTTTGCGCCGGATTTGATGCAAGCATTTCCAGCCTTTCAATTTCTGTACTCACAGCAGCAGGTTCCGGCCAGGCAGGGTTTATGCTCTGTGCATTAAGGAGAGGAAGGGAAAAGAGAAAAATGAGGAAAAAAAGAAAGGAGCCGCGTAAGCCGCCTGCGCGGATTGAATACGGATCAATTAAGTCTTTCATATTTTAATTAATTCCATAGGGTCCGTTCTCTCCGATAATTTCTTCCGGTAAATCAGGAATTGTCTTGTTTTTCTTTTCAGGTTTTTTTTCCGGCTGCGGCTTGTTTTTTCTTTTAGTGAGCATCGCAAACAAGGGCAGGGAGATAAGCATCCCGATAAAAATGGAGAAGAAAACCGTAATGTAAACAGGCGCATCATTAAAAACATAAAAACCAAGATGAACATTACTCTTGTTATCCAGATTCAACATGATAAAAACAAGAAAAAGGGCAAAAGTAAGAAAAATACCAATAAGTCGTATCATTTTTTTCTCCATATTTTAGCCGCGCCTGGCGGCGACGTATATCGAAGTTTCCACTTGTGGAAACAAAATCTCCCTAATCAAGAAGCCGTAATTCACGGGCCCTAAAAGTATTACCCTGCAAAGATTCAAGCCTAAGCCGGCCAAAGCGGCCTATCCAGGAACCGTCTCCCGGGACCACTGCCATTTCATCTCTTTCAGTACGGGTTATTAATTCATCGGCATTTTTTTTGGAAATACCTTCTATTAGCACGGTTTCTTCATCCCCCAGACGGTTTTTTAACAGTTCCAGGGTATGCTGTTTCTGTAATTTTATTACCCTGTCAAGCCGTTTGCTCTTTATTTTATCAGGAATACGGTTTTGCATACTGAAGGCGGCTGTTCCTTCACGCGGATTATAATGATACATAAATGAATAAATGAATTTAACTTCTTCCATTAGTTTTAAGGTCTGGTTAAAGTCATCTTCGGTTTCTCCCGGGAATCCTGCAAGAATGTCCGTGGAAAGAGTTATTTCCGGCATTGCTCTGCGAAGTTGTTTTACAAGATCAAGATATTTTTCGCGGGTATATTGCCGGTTCATTGCTTTAAGAACGGCATTTGAACCTGATTGCACGCATAAGTGCAGATGACGGCAGAAAACAGGATTCTCCGCCATTACCCGGATTACGTTTTCTCCCAGATCCTTTGGATGGCTTGATAAAAACCGTATCCATTTGATAGAAGTTTTCTGTACTTCCCTGGCTGCCAATTCCAGTAAATCAGAAAAGTCCATGCCCTCCCATTTATACGAATTAACATTCTGTCCAAGAAAAGTAATCTCCCTTATTCCTTTGTCTCCCAAAACATTGATTTCGTTCAGAATATCCGCCGGATTCCGCGAAATCTCCCTGCCCCGGACATAAGGTACTATGCAAAATGAACAAAAATTATTGCAGCCGTGCATTATGGGGACAAAGCTGCGAAAAGGACTGTTTTCGTTCCCGGCAAGGCCGCCGTCAAAGTGAAGGGGCGAAAAGGAAAAAGACGGGGTTATATGGGTTTCAATTAAAGTCCTCCCCTGCCCTATTGCTTCAAGAATCAGGGGGAAACCGGAACGGGAAAAAGTTCCCATCACATAATCTATGGCCGGAAATTGCGCACGCAATGTTTCTCCAAGGCGTTGTGCCATGCAGCCTGCCGCAACAAGGGTAAAGTCTTTGCCTTTTTTTTTAAGCCCTGCGTAATGGGCAAAACGTCCCATTACCCGTTCTTCTGCGGTATGGCGTACAGAACAGGTATTAAGCAGAATAAGGTCGGCTGTATCCGGGTTTTCAGTTTCTTCCCAGCCCTTTTCACGGGCGGCCAGTTTAAGCGCGGCGGATTCCGCAATATTCATCTGGCAGCCGTAGGTTTCAAAAAAAAATTTCACTTGCTTGATTATCTTCTGCTGTTAAGGCCTTTGAAAAATTTAATGCCGTTAAATACTCCCAAAGTCAAAAGTCCAAAGCATAAAAGAATAAAAAGAAAGCCGGAAAAAGCCTTTATCGGCGCATTTCCAAACTGAAACAATAATTCAAGTATACCTGCGACAGCAAGAATTATGCCCGGCTTTTTAGCTTCCCTGTCTTTTGAGAGAAGGCTGCCAAATCCTATGCTTCCGATTACTAAACCCAGGACCATGCCAAATGGCCTTAATCTGCCAAGAAAAACATGCATAATAAGCAGCAGCAAACCTCCGGCAATTTCCGCTACAGCCGCTACTCCCTGTTTTGCGAGTACATTCCTGGGCGTCGGTTCATCTGTTGTTTCGATATCATTCATTATTTAATAACCCTCTTACCCATTATATATCAAAACCACCAGCCAAACGCAAGAGAAGGACGCAGATAATTTATCTGCGAATTACTGCCTGCAAAAATAAGGAAATAATCAAGACCTGCGCTTATAAAGACCTTGCTGGAAATATAATACATAAATGAAAAGCCCGCTGTCAGAGAAAGATTCTGGCTGTCTATATCAGCAATCTCTTTTCCGTGACTTGAATCAAAGGGATGTTTAATATAAGTTATGCCGCCGCCCGCACGCAAGTCAATGGCCGTATTGGAACTGAAAGGCTGTGAATGCCAGACAATGGAAACCGGCAGATTGATAATTTCCGTTCTCCCGGAAGTATTAAAATTATCGTTTGATAATATATGCAGGGAAGGATTTGTTTCAATGCCAAAATATCCCAGACCTGTCTTGAACGGAAACAGGGATAAACGCATACCAACGCCAAGAGGCTGAAAAAACGATTCAGAGTATGCCTTGTTAAAATCACCCATGGGCAGATTTATCAGCGGCTGGAAAATAATCTCCATCCGGAAAAGCGAAATTTCCGGCACAATGGGTAAAGCCCCTGCAGGAGTTTCCTGTGCGGTCTGATAATCCGGATCAGGATCGCTTTCCCGGAGCGCCGCCTGCCTTTCGGCGTAATCACTCTGTTCATCAGTTATGATTGGTTGTTCTGTGATCGCTTGTTCTATGATCAATTGTTGTTCAACAATAACCGGCTCTTCGGAAGGAAAAACAGACCTTACTTCAAAATACAGCCAGTCGCTTGACGCGCCTAAATAACCCAGAAGATCGTATACAGAAACCATAAAACGATAAGACCCTATAGACAAGGGGCTGTCTATAAATGTTTCCCTTGCTGTGGTTCTCCTTGTAATTTCTATCCATTCATTTGTTCTGGCCTGCACCTCCACAATAACTTCATAGCGGGAAGCATATTCCACAGGATGCCAGCTTAAACGATGAACCACTGGTCCTCTGGCCTGAAGAGAACCGTCACTCGCCATGGATTCTCCGGCAGCGTACTCCTCTCCAAAAACAGGGAGAGAGATGAATATTGCCAAAATGGCAATGCAGGGTAATAAAAAGCGTTTAATTATCATAAAGTATCCCTGGATCGTCAAGTTCAGGCGCAAGAGGCACCGGAACTGCTATGGTAAACCGGCTTTCTGCAATTATGCCGCGCCGCCTTATGCTGCCGTCAGGATTAAGGGCAACTGCTTCTACCTGCCAAATACACAGGCCGTTGTTAAGAATTTCTGCGGGATCAAATTCCAGGCCGTTTTCGTTTACTTGCCTTAGAATAATTGATTCCTGTCTTAAAGTAAAAAGGTAAGCGTCCGCGCCCGGTACAGGATTCCAGAAGAAAATAATCGCTTCGTTTTCATTCAGGTAGTCCCCGTCTATGATTGTTCCTGGATTTGGTACAAGACCGGTTGCCCTTGGCAGCAATGCCGGCGCCGGCAAAGCAGCCCGCGGCGCGGGTATGGGCGCCGGAGCCGGAGCCGGCTCAGGAACATGGCGCCGGGAAAATGTAAAGGGGTACTCGTCAGTTAAATCGCCCAGTTTGAGCAGGTTGTCATGAACATCCGGCAGGGCCGCAGACAGAAATTCAGGAAGAATTGTATTCCCTTCCGGTGCGCCATCCTCGATGATAAAACTTCCCGGTCCGGGCCGTACTTCCCGTCCCCCTGTAAATACAGAAGTATTACCCAATAAAGAGTTAAGGTTTATTTTACCTTCAATAAGTTCTATCATGGCTCTTCCGCTTGCTTCGTCGTAACGTATAACGACAAAAGTATTTTCCGAAAGTTCTATATTGTCACCGGATATAAAAGTTATTCCTGCTTCGGAAGAATTTGCCGTGCGGACGAGATCGCCGTTGTATACAGGCGAACCAACAGGAACCAGATTCCAGGCAAGCCTTGAGCCAAAACGGCGCTGCACATTGTTTTGCTTATATACAATTTCTCCTACGCTCTTTTCATTTTGTTTATAAAAAATCTGATTAAGGTCTGTCCAGAAAAGCCAAAGGCTAAAGGCTGCGCCCGCAAGGCAAAAGAGCGAGAAAAGCATGCAAACAACGGCCCGTCCGGGATTTCTATACCGTTTATGGCTTTTTAATTTTGAATTTCTTCTCTTTATCATCCGTAAATACCTTGTTTTCTTCTTTGGCAGATATGTCCAAAATCTTCCGCAATTCATAAAGGGTTTTTGGACCTTCCGGACCGGCGTATTGCCGGGCAATTGACATCCTGATTTTTGGAAGTTTTTCCATTTCCATCATCAAGAGCCTTGTTTGTTCTTCGCTTTTAACATTGATCAGAGCATAAGTCCCGGACGTATTAAATTCTTCAAAAATAAAATCATCCTTTACCATTCCTGCTGTATGCGAAGAAACCTGTATTTCTGTACCAAACTGTTTATTGTAGGCTTCCAGTTTTTCCGCCTGGGCCACAGCTTCTCCGATTGCTGTATATACAAGCCGCTCGTCAGTACCTATTATACCGGCGGCAATCCGGCCGCTTGAAATGCCAATGCCTGTCTTGATCCATGGAGGATTTCTTCCTGTTAAACGCCTGTTAAGACATTGGAGCGAAGCGCGCATCAGCAGGGCAGAGCGAAGGGAAGCTCTTATATAAGCTGCTTCATCCTCTTTTTCTTCTTCTGCAACAGCGCCCCAATGCGCCAATATCGCATCCCCTATATATTTATCTATTACACCGTTTGTTGCCATAATGCTGCTGACCATTCGTTCCATATAAGTATTTATAAAATATATAAGATTTTCCGGAGTCATGTTTTCTGAAATTGCGGTAAAGGAACGAATGTCTGTAAAAAGAAATACTGCCTTCTTAATTGCGCCGCCGGGTTTTAGGATACCTTTAATGGTATTAAGGGCAATCTCCTTGTTTGTAAACAGCTCAAAGTTCTGCAAGGCAGTTCTCATGGCTTCCATTCTTTGGGCAAGATAACCGGATTCATCCCTGGCCTTAAACGGAATCGCGTACTGATATCTGCCGGCTTCTATATCTTCAGCCGCCTTTCTTAAAATCACAAGCTGTTTTGTCAGGCTGTATGCAAAGAGGCCTGTAAATAAAAGCGAAATAAACCAGATGCAAAGCGCAAGGTAGAGATTTCGCCTTGAAGCGGCATTGATTCCTTCATAAACCAAAGAAGCTGGAACAAGTGTAATCAAAGCGGCATCATATCCAATATTACGGCCCGAGACATAAATCCCTTCGCTGAATAATAATTCTTCCCTGTATATGTAATTAATATGCCCGGAAATATCCCTGTCATCATTAACCGCAGAGAGATCCTGTATTGCGTAATTAATTACAGAATCCGCGATTGCGTCCCCGCTGTAAAAGCGGCCGCTTTGAATTAAAATTTCTCCGGAATTGCCGGCAAGAAAAGACTGATTGGCGCTGTAAGCAAAATAATCCGCAAGTACTTCGGAAGAAAAAAGCGCTATTGCATAATGGGATAAATCATACGGGAAACCAAATGCCAAGACCTGGAGTCCGTAAAAAAGCTCTCCGGCGCTAAGCAGCATTGTCTTGCTCAAATCCGCAGGCAGCCGGTTTCCATAAATATTGAAAAAATCATCGGCAAGGGATTCTTCAAGTCCTCTGCTGCTGAAAAAAGTACTGTTTATGATTGTCTCTGTATTATTGCCGGGGTTTATTAAAATGACCGCGGCTATTCCGGGATTTCTGTGGAAGAAATATGAAAAAAGCAGGTCCTGGGTTTGGGCATTCGCCTGAGCCAGAACAAGACTTGTTTCCTGGTATATTTGACCAAGCCTTGATTCAACAGCAGAAGCTGCGCGGGAATTAATTCCATCATTGTCAGCCTGGGCCGTATTGCTTATATCAAGTCCAAATAAAAACCAGACAGAAAAAATTAAACTGCCAAGAAACAAAACCAGTATTGCAGAAACAGTCAGGCAAAGTTTTAAGGAAAGCGGAAAGAGAACTTTATTTTTTTTTATTTGCCCTGCTTTTACTATATTCGCCATGACTGCCTCACTTCTTCCAATGTTGAAGGCCCAAAATAATTTTTGAAATTTATAACGGAAAATACACGTAATACTTCGCTCTTTCCCTTGACTTCAATCGAAGGCATTTCCCGGGAAACAATATCACTGCTTATAAGCCTTGAGGTTTCTTCACTAATAAGAATATCAGTATTAAAAGCCTCGTTGGGCTCCTGAAGCCTGGCCGCAAGATTTACCGCATCTCCAATAACCGTATACTCCATTCGTTCTTCAGAACCCATTTGACCTGCGACAACTTCGCCTGAATTAATACCGCAGCTCATTTTTGCAAGTATCCTGGACCCGCTGCCGGAAAAACGTTTTTCGTTTATTTGCCTTAGGGCATTCCGCATTTTAAGGGCAGATTGTATGCAATTTATGGCATCAGACCGGGGATTGCCTTGACTTTCCGCCGCGCCCCATAAAGACATAATTACAAGGCCTTCCTGTGTAAGAAATTTATCAACAAGGCCGCCGGTATTGGTAACACAGGGAACAAGACCCGCAAGAAGCTGGTTTATGAAAATAAAGAGTTGTTTGGTATCCATGCCACTGGTAAGAGCGTTAAAATTCTGAATCATGGTAAAACAAATCGTAACATTTCTTTTTACACCTGTAAGGCCAAGCTCGCCTTTTTTGGCAAGAGCAACAAGCTGCTTGTTGGTAAAGCGTTCAAAGTTGGCAAGTCCATGACCCATGGAAATAAAGCTCGATGTAAGAACACCTATCTCGTCTCTTGAATTTATTTTAAGGCCTGGCTGATAATTATTGTTTTCAATAGCGTTTACTCCGGAAATCAGCGCCTTTAGCGGGACAGTAATGGTTTTTGAATAACGCGCAATAACAAAAATCGAAATGAGCATTACAATTAAACCGATTATGCCAATCTTGAACACTTCTATAAAAACTCTTGTGTCTATCAGGTCCGAGCGAATTTGAGTAACCATGGCAGCTTCAAAACCAGGCAGCCGCTCAAAAGCGCCGAAATATTGTGAATCTTCCACTGTAAATGCCATTTGAATTGCATTAACATTATTCTGCATTGCTTCATATGCAAAAACACTTTGGTTTGCAATGAAATTACTATTTTTGGGGGAAACAATAATCTCGGCAGAATTATTGACAATAAAACTTACATGATCATGATTTTTGCCGTTAATTTCCCCGGAAACTACCCCGCTTGCCGTTTGAAAGCCTTGATTGAGGCTGGTTTCAAGCAAACTTGCGGAAAAAAATACAATTCCGGCGCCGGAAAAATTAAAACCGCCTTCTGCATACAGCGGAAAAAACATTACAAGACAGGAAAAATCCAGGTCAGAAGAAGCATTGTAAAGCAAAGTTTTGCCTGCGCTTGCCTGTCCCAAATTGTATTCATGGCCCATAAGCCATTGAAAAAAAACGCCGCGCAATGAAGAAAAATTCTCATTGACCACCATGCCGCCGGGACTTCCGGCCAATCCAACAAAAGCCACTGAGTAAATATCCGGATTAAGGCGGAAAAAGCGGGAAACAAGTATATCTATATTTTCCTGGTCTTCGTCCATTACTGCTTCAATGTTCCTGATCAAAAACAGGGATTTTTCTGAATTTGTCCGGAGAATGTTCCCCGCAGCATCCGCAGACCAGCGGTTTATAAGCCAGTTATTGTTTTCCGCGGCCAGGCGCACATCATTACCTGTCATAAAAGACATTAACACGGTTATTATGGAAAGTGAAACCGCAAGGATTATTGCAACAATTATTGATAATTTAAGCCCTATTGGAAAACGTATGCGGCTGGATTTTTTTTGCAAAATATACCTTCCCTTTATCAAATATCGGTTTTTCTGAGCGGGTAATTTACACAATACTGCCTAAAGTCCATGATATTCTGCGAAGGCAAAGGCGCTATGGTTATGGATGCTCTCAAAGTTTTCGGCTTCCACGGAAAAACGCGGAAACTGGTTAAGGGCCTTTATTTTTATATAAACCTCGCGTACCAAATCTTCGACAAACCTTGGATTATCGTATGCTTTTTCTGTTATATGTTTTTCATCTTCCCTTTTTATTAATGAATATACAGGGCTTGATGCGGCATTTTCTATGATGTCAATAATATCTTCTATCCAGAAAAAAGGCCCCAGTTCCAGTTCCACGCTGACCATGCCCCTTTGGTTATGAGCCCCGCGTTCTGAGATTGCCTTGGAGCAGGGGCAGACGGTTGTTACCGGTACAGCTATTGCCACTGTAAAAATCCTTGTTTCTTTTGATACCCTGCCCTGATACTTGCAGTGATAGGCTATCTTGCCCGCAAGCCCTGAAACCGGAGCTTTCTTTTCCATAAAATAGGGAAACCCGACAGAAGCGCCGGCAGATTCTGCTTCAAGGTCAATGCGGATTGCAGATAACATTTCCATAAACCGCGGCATGGAAAGGTCTTCGCAAAATCCATGAAAAATTTCAATAAACCGGCTCATGTGCGTACCCTTAAAATGCCTTGGAAGATCTGCGTAAAGATCAACTTTTGCTGTGGTATGCTGT
>Ga0099364_10003389_pt1 | contig 24744 bp, 10 predicted proteins | sample TergutTh196P3_FD_73070 | JGI IMG/M metagenome (GOLD analysis project Ga0099364, IMG submission 73070) | Microcerotermes parvus P3 segment gut microbial communities from Pointe-Noire, Republic of the Congo - Th196 P3 | ecosystem: Host-associated > Arthropoda: Insects > Digestive system > Gut ...
CGTATTACCCAGCGGTCATACCACCATTCATTGTTATCACTCCAAACAACATTGGCGTTTCTAATACTCCAGGCCCCATGAGTGATTTTATATTCAAAGACCCAGTGTTCATCCCATATATCAGACATGTGAGTTCCGATAATGAATTCATCTAGGTGTTCTCCCATGTCTTCTGGGTTTGCTTTACACCCTGCACACGGGCCAACACATTGGTCCCATTCTGTCCATGTAAGACCAGAATCCCGTGACCATTTGTTCCCATGAACAAGGAATTTTCTGTCTTCAGAGGGAAAGAAATTCAATACCCTAGATTTACGCACGTCTGCTGGCGGCTTATGGAATATGTTGTGGATACCTAAATACATCACGTTGCCATATTTGCACTGCATATCACACGGATCTTCACATCTCGGTGGTTGCTTACATGGGTCAGGCTGTATAAAAAAGTCACCAACGGACATGTCAAAAGCGGGACTTGTAATACTGCTTCCTGCCAATGAATACGCCTCATCATAATAATTAATCGCTTGATCGAGGGCAATAGATGTATGCTTCTTGCTTCGTTCTACCCGACCTAATAGCCGAGTAAGTTCTGGCAATGCTCCAAACAAAGGTATTATCTCATTCCGAATAAGTTCAGATGTAAAATTTAAGAGATATCGAGTTTGCTTCATTTCAATAGAGCCTTCAATCAGGAATTCCGCAATCTCAAATACTATCTGTTCAATCTCTTTGACCTGTTCATCATCTGTCATTTCATAATTTGTACCATCCAGTGCATTGGTAAAAATGCGATACCTGGGATAATTAGGATGTTCTGGGTCTCTTAATATGTGCCTCACATAAGCCAACATTTCTCTGATATTTTCTTCTTCAAATTCCATATTCAGGAGAATATTTAGCCGAGCGATACGCTCTGCCAAGAATGTGTTTCCACTGATGGCCTGAAGTGCAGTGCTAATCCCTTCTTCCTCATTAGCACGGCGACATTTTTTGGGAGGTTCCTGTTCTTGTTCCTGCTCTATCTTGACAAGTTGAATGCCCTCTGAACCTTGACTATCCAAAAAACCTTTCATTTCGATGTAGTGTTGCTGGTCTTTAACAGGCAACCCGTTAGTGAATGTCAGAAACTCCGCCCAGGCCGTACCATCATATTCCCAGAGAGATCGGGTGGTTCTTACATAAAAATACTTGTAGTAAACCAATTCCATAAACATCAAATCTCGCACAGATTCGATATACTCGAATTGCAATGCCGGGTTGGTAAGTGCTAGTCCACGCAATATGTTGTCAAATAACCTGGCATTCTGGCCAAAGTACGCATATTCCTTTACTTTAGTCAAATCACTATGCGATCCAGCCGACTTCAAGATACCAATAATTTTATCAAGGTCGTCTAGATTAACAGCACCTATTAAATCGCTTGGTTTAATGGTTCCATCGCCAATGATACTGTTGTAGTTAAAGTTGTGGGGCGGTAAATCTTCAGCGTCAATATCTTGGTCTAATTCATTTTCATTACTCCAAGTATTACTAAATCCGCCAAAACACAAATCGTCAAAACCTCCACCTCCAGCGGGTCTGCTTATTTCTCCCACCCCACTAGCCTCTCTGCACTCAGCCTGTAAATCAAATTCCATATTAAAGGTCGCCGTCAGCCAACTTCGCTTTACCTTGTCGATATATCTCCACCTGTGGTCTTTGAGCCGCCATATCAAGCCTTTATAATTAACCAGTGCCGTTGGATTATCATAGTGCGAATCAAATAGCAGAAGATTACAGGACGTACCATTATACGGCTCATCATCGATAGACTTGTCAATCCGTTGTTCTTGAACTTCATACGTCTCGACGTGCTCCAATTCTCTGTCCTTTGTTATCCTTACAGTAAATCCTGTGTTGTACATATCGGCAAAGAGGAGCCTGCCGGTGCTTTCTGTATCCATCCAATAATCCAACACAGGGCCATAACTTGCCACCCTGTGCCCTTTAGTCGTAATACACTCCCTAATACGAAATGCTTCCGTCCCAATACTCCAGTCCGCTTCACGCTTTGGTATTTCTCCACGGAACAAGAGGCCTTTGGATGTTAATATAAAAATGGAGTTGTCCACAAGTTGCAGTCTCTTAATCTTATCCTTGGCAATCAAAATGACATAATGAACATTTGGGGTAAGCTGGCTAAATCTATCATTATTTGACAATTGTTGCACCATCAAACAAATATCAGTTCTATTGTGGTCTTTCAGGCCTTGTCTTAGTCTCTCAATTTCACCCTTGTATCTTACAACATCCTCATATCTGTTCTCTAATATAGCCTGCTTGATATTCTGTTCCCGCTCTTCAATCTGACTGTGAATGGATGCCATCTCGTGCTTGGTTTCAGGTCGCTGCATATTAAAGAATAGCAACGGTGGGGGAACTTGCATTTTCAAATTATCAATCACATCCTGCCTAAATAGCATTGCATTCCATAAATCCCAAAGAGCATCGTATACATCTTCTCCAAGCATAAATGCCTCCCAAAGAATTTCGTACTGCTCTTGTATGTCATCATATTCTTGCACTAACCGGTCTAATGTTTCATTAAAGGCCGCAAGATCACCGATTGGGTATAGATTGCGAGCTTCCAACTCAATGGGTATAACACTGTCGATATGCCAGGTTGATCCGCTTGTGTTACTTCGTCCAATAACTACGCCTTGCCCAGTAAAGACAGTCGCATATATTGGATGTTTCCAGGGGGCCTTTCCTGTCCACATTGGAGGCAAATTTTGCATATCGTTTAGCCATATAATACCTATTCCCGTCTTGGTGGATACAATCCTTCCTAATCCAAAATCATTGCGAATATAATAATTGCCGTCAAACCACCAGAAATATCTAAATCCCTTTATCTCGTCTGCAATAGGGTGCGGGTTGTCCCAAGTACAAATCCAACCACTGCCACCCTTGAGGGCAACAAACACATCTCGGTGTTCTGTCCGAACAAACCATGTATTGTCCTCTTTGTACTTGTCTCTTGCTGGTATTTTGCTCAATTCAATATCGTCAGTAGATTTCTCCCAAGTGTCGGGTGCAAATTGAATGTCACAATACCAAAATGGCACTTGATTTCTTGCTGCCGGATTGTTGATAGGGTAATTATTGTCATAAAATGTTATCATAAGCAACCCATCGTTGCATTTGATGGCACTGTATCCTTGCCTTCTATTAAGAAAGTAGGGGTTGTATATCTGAAAATCTTCGATATTGGTGTTAACGGCATTGATTGGATTGCGATGGGATAGCGATGGAACATATTTGTGAGCACCGGATTTATATAAAAGACCACCCATTCTCTCGTCGGGCTGATATGGTTTGTGAATAAAACTAACACCATCGAACCACAATAAAAATTCGTTAATATGCTCGTAGCTAGGGTCATCCTCCCAGTATTCGATTACTTCATTTCCATCCCTGCGGAATCTCTTGCGTTGCCATCTAAAATTATCGTCTATAACAAGGTTATAATTCCGAGTTTTGTTTGGCACGATCAGATTATAAACGAGATTAGTGCCATCCTTTGGAGTGTAAATAGTTACACCTGTATCCTCATCAACGCTTTGCTCATATAATTCATTAATCTGTGGATCATTTCTTTTTCTCCAATCTGATATTGTAGGTTCTTCATTGACCATAATCATCGGAGATATGGGAGCCGCATCGCCGCGAGTGTTTAACACCGTTCTGCCAACAAGGCCATAAGGCCTAAAATCACCCAGCGGTATAATATGCTCATCCCAAGTTCTTTCTATCTTATACTCTGCGTCTTCAGGATTGGCTTTTAGTCTTTCTAGCTCGCCAATGTTTCGTGCTAACTGTTCCTGTAAGTCTCTTGCAAGGGTAGATCCAGGAGTGGAATTAAATAGTTGTCTGCGTATTTCCTCAATACGCTGTTCAATCAGTACCATTTGGGAATCGACCGTATCATTCTGGTCTTTTAGGCCTTGATCTACATAATGAATGATACATCTTGTTCCACCTAAACTTTTACGAGAAGTTTGAATACCATGACGACCCATCTTTACTCCTGCAACTCGATATCCCCGTGCCCAAGAAAAATCCCAGTTGGTTCTGTGATTAATACCACGGCCCTCTCCTATGCCTTTTCTATTGAGACTAGAATATCTGCCTTTTGCGATTGTCGGGTCTTCTTCGTCCGCTACCGGCATCTTGTAATAGGCCATACCCTCCTGAATGGGAAACCTCCACATGTAAGTATCAAACTGCCACAGATAAGGTTTCAGAACCTGGGCAGTTTTAGCTTGTTCAAGATGTTCCTCCAAATCTCTTATTTGCCTTTTGAGTTGATTGCTTCGCCGTTGATACATCATCCAATAACACCAATCTGAAGGAAAGTGTCCAAAGCGAATAAAATGTTTTCCACCTTCTGCACACTTAAATGGATCTGGGCCATCGTCATCTTCGGTCCAATCCTGGCAGGTGGTTAATTCTGTCCTGCTATAGTTGCCATTAATGTCCGACGTATGTTCTTTCCATTCTTCAAATTCATTGCCTATTTCATTAACTTCTGCCTGTATTTCCTCTATCTCCAGTCTAACCCGTTCTTCTTCGTCAACAAACTTCCATAATTCTCGATTAAGTTGCTTGAGTAACGGGGCATACTCTCGCACTTTTGTCCGCATATTTTGGATAATATGAGTAACCTCCACGTTTTCTCTGCCATCCTCATCTTCCGTAAATCTATTTATTTTTTCTTGTATCTCATTCATTCTTCGAGTGCGTTCTTCGCTCGGATACCTGATTGATAATAGTTGCAACTGCCTCCACTCACGCCACAGTGCATCAAGTTCTTGCAGGTATATTTCGGCAACTTTCAATTCTGCTTCAACTTCACGAATACGATGCTCGATACAAGGTATATCCAGCATGCAGTCCTCTTCTAGCAATTCTCCTCTCCATCTTTCCAACTCATTATATTCAGGAGTTCCTTGGCTAACTTGTTCAATTTCTGCTGCAAGTCGTTCAATTACGCCTTCTATTCTAGAAACCTCCTCGTAGTCATCGCCTTCTAAATCCTCTAGATAAAGTCTGTTCGCAGAAAGTTGATCTGTTAGAAGTCCAAGTCGCATATCGCGTTCCCCTTCTAATGCCTCCATCCTGATAGCGATCATGTCAAGGGTCAACGCAATCTCGTTCCGTCGTATAGCAATCTGTTCTAATCGCTCTTTTAGTTCTAGTTGAAAATTACGCTTTACAATTTCGTCGGGATAATGAGGATGTGGAGCATACGCATCAACTGCTCGCCTCACCAAAAGTCCGTGAGTAAACACATCATACTTATAGTTATAAGCCCAAGCATCCCTGACAACCCATTCTGCCCTATCTGGCTCTTCTCTTACCATTCGGTCGGGGTCTGCTGCTCTGCCGCTGGAAATCCAAACATCATGATGTTCTGTATTTCTCCTGATGGCTTCGGGTAAATGAGATCTGTCACCACAAGCCCATTTATCATCAATCCAAAGCGTTTCGCCGCTTATCCTCGTTGTTTCTTCGAGGCTATCCGGGTCGGTGTAGGTATAGGTGTTAGGAACCAACTCTCCCTCTCCCATCTTCCATTCCTTCTTTGATGGCTGTATTGGATAAGTTCCTATTTTGATATTGACCCACCTTGCCGGATGGTTGCAATTGAAGTACACCGGCTGGTTAGAGTTCTGCATCAGGGCGTTTATGTCCCCCCAAACACCAAGCCTATCGTAGAGCAAGTTGCCATTCTCGTCTTGCTCTTGTTCTGAACGAACGGTGGCAAACAAAAACACATTGCCAATAACATCTATAATACCTGCTCCTGGCATCAATAATCCTCCCGGAACATCAACCACCTCTTCATATTCCGTCCAGGTACGCATTTTTGGCAAAAGGCTGCCTGTCCATCCTTCATAGTAAGATCTGACATGCTTGACGCATTCTACCGGATTGCCGTTTTCATCAAAATAGTCGCCTGGAGGCCCTCCCTCATATACAGGTGGGCACGTTTCATCTAGGTTATCAGGTCTTTTACACGTTATGTCGTGCCTTACCCAATTGAACTCAATGTACCGAGGTGTAAAAGAAAAATGATATGGGTCAGATATGAGCACATCCAATATCTGTGGGGGTATCATAATTTCACCAGTATATTCGTCAGTGACACTTCCGGGATTTTCGACCTCTTCGTCTTCATCTGCTTGTGTCCATCCACCCCAGGCATCACTGGATGGTAGGCCAGTCAAAGGCACCCCGTCGCTCCAGGCATAGTTGCTCCAACTTACATCGGCAGGTGGCCTAATGTTTTGATGTGTCCAAGATGCAGAAAAGGTGCCTGTCAGCCTTAAAGGTGATGGCAAACCTTCTATTTGGAGAAATTTATACGGTGAAAAGAAACACGTTGAAGCACCCCTCGTATTTTCGGTTAACCAATATAGCTCACATGGGCCCAGTTCATCTATGAGATGCCTGGTCATTCCTTGACGCTCATAATTGATTTTGCCCTGGTCTATCAACCTGTCATATTTATGAAGTACGTGGGTTTTATCAAATCGCGACCCCATCATGTCTTCATAACACACCCAATCCCACCACCGAATACCAGTTGGATCATTAACAAAAAACCATAGATCGCCCCGACCGCCGATTTTTTTCTCCAGGGTCTCAAGTACAGAGTTCAGCCTTCTTTCAAACTGTTCTCTTTCTTCCCCCTCAAGGTCTGGGTTAGATAACCAAGTTCTGATATAGTTAATAAATTCATCAATTGTAATATCTTCGGGATTAATTCCAAGTGTTTCAGCAACAATAGCAACCTGGCCCTTAAAACTTTCTTCCCATAATGGTATTCGGTCTTCTGATATCGCTAACGCTTGAGAAATACCTCCATCATTGGATGTTCCTGCAAAAATACCCCACACCTCCTCACCAAAAGGTGATATTATTGGCGTTAAAGAAATGCTGGTGGGAGTACATTGGCACCCATCACAACATCGACCCACAGGCATCCAAGATTCCAAACAACCTTGTTTCGTCACAGTCTATACAGATAGTCGCGGTGTATTCACTAGGATATTATAACAATTGAAGTCCATAAATGTACGGCCTTCCATCCGGCAATGCAATTGCTTTTCACTCATTAACAGTCCCATTGTTCAATATAGTCAATCATTTATCATCCGCATTAAATGCAACAAACTTCGTTGTTTTAATTTCTCTCTAAACCTATTCAACCTCTGAACCATTCGTGCATATTCTTCAGAAGACATACGAATTGCCCTATCCATTGCATCGGACAAATTGTGTGTGTACATAATTGCTGTCGAATCATCTAAGCCATACTCAAGAGCAATCTCTTCAAAAACAATGGGCGGTTTTCTGAAACCAAGTGTGAGCCCAAAGCTGCCTGTTGTCCCGTGTTTCAAGTATTTATCATAAAGAGAGATTGTATTATCTTTATTCCAAAGTATAAAATCCGACCTGGCAATCCGTGCAAAAAGTTCATCGGCAGGAACAGATATGCCCAAATAGTTTATGTGGTTTTCGATAATAGGTGTTATAAATGGTTTTATTTTGTGCTCTGCGACACCGATAAAATTAACCGAAAAGTTCCCTGCGAGCTGTGCTATCGTATGGAAAAGCAGTGTAAAATTACTCGTTCCTTCATGCCAGTCGCCGCCGACACTGATAAGTTGTGTCTTTGTGTTTTTATCTATTTTCGTTTCTAAACCGAAGAAAAAACTCGGAACAACAAAAGGAATTTCATCACCGTTATGTTTCACTCCAGGGCGTAATACAAATGCTCTATTATTATTTAACAAGTTTTGTACCCAGGGCTCATCAGTGGTATGTACAATACCGTACAATTTATTATTCAAATAATCAAGGGTAAGCAAGGGTGAGTATGAAAACGGAGTCATTAACACCACGCGGTCGTACAAAGATAATGTCCGATGGAATTGATGGTCTTGGCAAAATTCCTTCTCATCCAAATGGTTAACCATACATTGGTTGTCAAGGAAGTCATAACGAGCAAAACTGTTCTGATGTAAATTGTAGAACGTTGTGTACAAATGTACTGTATGTCCAAGTTCGATAAGGTATTTTACAAATGTCGGGTAAACTTCGCCGTGAATGTTGCTATGTTCAATTATTGCAATTTTCATCATTTTTGTCCCTACGAAAATATTGGCCTTCATCTGCCTGATTGCGAACCTAAAAGACCTATCATATTGTTTCTCGCACCACCGGCTCCCACCCCGGAGCCAATCCTTGTAGCATCCTTTGGATAGCCGTGTGATAAATTGTCATATATTGTTCATAATGGATGTTCATTATACGTTGTTCTCTGCGAAAATCAACATATTGCAAATCAACCATTGCTTCTGCCTTTGTGTGATATAAGAAACCTAGACTATTGGTCCATAAGCCGTTTGGCTGTTGCCAGACATCACCGGCCCACTCTTGAAACCATTGGTTGCGTCCCGTCAATCTATTGCCGACCAACCTAGCCACGTTTGGTTGTTCTAGCATATGCCATTCTGGAGCAAATGGCATTTGTTGACGCAAAGGTATCGGGGCATATAAATCTGCTTGTGTTATTGGTCTTGTAGTTGATGGGTTCACAGATGCCTCGCTGCTTAAATTATGCTCGTGAACACAAGCGGTTCACTATCATGTTGCGTCCATTGACATTGATGAACTCCACAATAGCCCCTTCCGGTATTGCCAGGTCATCTTCGATTACCATTCCACAATAGGCTCTTACAGGAGAACCTCCTCCACTTCTTTGTATTAGTCCACCACCCATCAACTCGTTTGTTTCCGGGTCAATCTTTCCAGTTCTCTCAATGCGAGAAATCACCATTCCGGTATCCATGGCAATGCCAGCTGGGATAGCATAATATCTGTCCTCCGCCCCGTCTTGCCAGGCAAAACATCTATCACCCTGTTTTAGCAGAATTCCTGATAATGTTTCGACGTTAATATATCCGTCAAGTCCACTTTTGGCGTTGAGTATTCTGGCTTCACCAGAAATAATCCTATCAGGTCTATCTACTCTTCTCCGCCTGGGGATATTAAACACAGTGTGTTCATATCCTTCAATAAACCCCGATATGATAGTCTCGTGCTGCCCTTCAAGATTATTCATCTCTCTGACATAAGATTCATTTGTTCCTGTTGCCTTATCACTCCTTGCCGCCTCTTCCCCCCTGGCATACCCGTAATCGAACAAAGACCTTTCTTGTCTGTTTTCGGCGTAAACATCTCTTTCCTGCATGTCTTCCAACATTACTACAAAATACATTCTGGGTGTCGGTACAGTCCAAACAACCCTGTCTCTGTCATAACGCAAATCCAATGGGGCAGTAACGTGCAAATCTTTGCGTGAAGCAAAGTTCTGGCTAAAAAAGTCTACACTACTAGCATCTCTTGGTACAGGCTGCCCATTCGTATCATACCCCCAGCCAGTAATCATTACAGGCATATTTAAGCCCATCGCACGATAGTGGGGGTGGTACGGACTATCACCCTCCTTTAGATTATTCATCATCCCAACACGGTCTTTCTGAACAATGCCGCTCGCTACCGAACTCACCCCATGTCCCAGATTGGAAGCCCTTCCTCGTTTCTTATCATTAATGACCATCAATTCATTGCTATCAACATGAGCAGGATTTATCAATGGATTGAGTGCTTTCCCATTAATAGCAACACCGGGCGTCATTAATTCTTTAATTTCATCTGGGATAGGCTCTCCACTAACACTGCTTCTTTTCCATTCATTGTGCCTTCTTAGGTCTTCCCTGGTTGAAAACCTTGGACCATCACTGGTACTACATGTGCCCATGTGATTTGCCTTTGGCTTTTGTACCGCAGGTATGTACATTGTGCCCTGAGAAGCCACCACCCTTCGCAATAGATTTTCTTGTTCAGCCGTCAAGTTGCCACCTTGCGATTCCGCAATACGACGGCGTAATTCTATTTCCAGTAGCATGCCCTCTTTAACATCCGTGGTTGCATACGCTGCAAACAATCCATCCCAAGACATCCATCCTTTATTCAAGAACTCCTCAACGACTTTCATCATATGAGTTACGTCTGTTGCTCCCACGCCGCTCAACACTTTGCTCCGAACCACTGGGTGTTGCTCAATCTGGCCACTATCATTAATGGAGGGCATCGGGCCGCCTATATTCTGTCCAATAATAACATTGTGAGGGCTTTTGGTGTTGGTACGTCGCCCAGCATCATAATCGTCTTGATTCCTCTTTACATAAATCCGGTGAGCATTTATTGCATTATCTAATATCCGCTGGATTTCTGCACCGACTTCTTCACTACGAGTCCTGATAAATTTCGATGAAGATTCAATCCTATCTATAAAATGCTTGGCAAGCATCCCGTCCTTGACGGTGTTCTTGCTCATATCATAAGTCGTCATAACGCCGCCTTGGTTATCACTGTTGACCACAATGCGGGTTACATTCGGACCATACTTGCCAGTGTACGGTTCCTCATCAATAGAAGACCCAGTAAATTGATGGCCAAATGTCATCCCGGTACCATAAATTGACCCAAAGGACGACGACTGATACTGGACCAACTGTTTAGGTGTAGGGCGTCTAATTAGATTTGCAATTTCGTTTCCTATTCCTATTGCAGGATATCCTGCAACTATCAATGTGCCCTTTTCCAAAATATGTGCGTACTTGTGCGTTTGCATTTCAGTAGCCACGCTCAATAAACCCGTTGCATTCATCCGGCTATGGGCTTCTTCGGGGTCCATAAATTGAGAACCAAACTGCCAAGGAGTGAGATTGTCATCTTGTTCATATCTTCCAGGGTTATCACCATTTCTTAATATCCAGGGCCCATAGTTAATATAGTAACATTTCACTCCATAACATCCATCTATTGGAAACTTGGCTTTTGGACTGATGCTTGCAATACTATAACCCGCACCAATATTTGTTCGTGTTTGCATAAACGTGTCATACAACAACTCTGCGAACGTGGGATTGCCAGGTTCCTGCGATACATTTCTTTCATTCAGCATTGTTTCAAACCTGGCTGCAATTCGAGCATCCCTAGCAAGTCTGTTCCGTGTATTCTGTATCCAAGAAGCCATCTGCTCTTGATTGATGGCTCCCTGAATACTGTTTGGCTCTTCGTCTGATTGATATTCCATCACGGGAGTATCCAAAGTGATATGTACCAAATTACCATTCTTAATATGGTTAACGCTTTGAACCTTGTAGTGCAGGAAATTTTGTGTCCTGACCATATTTTCTATATTAAGGTCATCAAGATTGATTGTGTTAATCCAAACTTCGACTGGTTTATCCCTTCCTGGATCTAAAATATCCATCTCGCCTTCGGTCAGTGCTCCAGTCTTAGGTGCAAGTCCGTTCCCCCATCCGTGAGGTATGATATTGCCATCCTTATCTCTCGGGGGCAATAACATCATTTTGCGTACAGGATCAAAAAACCGCAAAAATGAATGTGTTTTTCCATCCGCCTCTGTAAACACCTCTAATCCACGCACGCCATCCATTAAAGTGTTTTGCGGCACCAGTCCAAAGAAATGTTGGCCACCATACTCTCTAAATCCAGTGGTTTGTGGCGTAAACGATTGTATCCAGTTGCCCTCTCTATCACGCATAGACGTGACGTCTCGAAAGTAAAATGGTGTTACATAACTTTTACCATAATATTCGTCATACCTCGTTTTAACCCAGTCGTGGATACGCTTAAAATCCTCAAGTACCATATTCCAAAGGCCTGGATGACATCGCAACCTACCAACATTGCTCAATTTGTCATCAGCAATTTTATCTTGCAGTATCGTGTACATCCATTCTCGCATATCCGATTCCTGTTCCGATGAAAGAACATTACTGACCTGCCTAGATATTCCAGGGTCATGAAACATCACATGTTCTGCGACTGATGGATCTAACACCTCTACGAAGAGTTGATACAAGTCTCCATTTTGCATACAAACGCTCCACCAGAATAAATCGTAATCTATGCTGGCACGTATTTCATTCTCGGATACCTTAATATAATCGGGTACCCTGTACTCTATATCAGGTCTCAAGTAATTGGTGTGCCCCTCTGTATCTTGGTTTTCCCATTGTTCTCTTGACCAATCCGTGTTGGCGTTGTTGGCGAAAAATCTTAACGAAGCTTTCAGGTCGTAGGTGTCAAAGAATATCGAATTAACATGATACTCTTTCATTACGGAATGCACAGATGATTGTTCGGTACTTCCATCGACGATTTGGTCTGCCCTAGAGAAATCATAGGGTAGTCTAATCTTTTCTGTAAACATGACTTGTGGACAATCATACCGGTCTTGCCCAAAATACATCCTAAAGACACTAGGATACTCACCTGGCCTAAGAGCGGCTGGGTTGTCTAAATTGACAGTGGGCGGTATTGGAGGGTGTATCTTGCCATCATTGTGTGGAGGTATTTGTGGCCTATTGTCCCAATTGTATGGGTCGCCAGTCCTGATAGGGTCATACCAAAACAGGTTGTTTCCAGCCGTAACAATAATTTCCTTTTTGCCACCATTCAAAATAATCGATGGCATATCATCCGCCTTCTCCAGCCCTGTAGAGTGGTCACTTACTCCTATTCCTAGTTGTTTTAGCCCTTCAACAGTACGGACAATCTGCCGAACATCCCCTTCAACCATGTTGCTCTGCGGACATATCTTTAATTTGATAATTGGTACTACAGCAAGTGCTCCAAGGTTGGCCGCATCTCGATACTGCTTACCGATCTCTTCCAGGCCTTGCTCTAAATCATATTGACTAATGTCGGGAAATGGGTCTCTCCTATTACTCTGAAGTGCTTCTTCTTTAGCCGTTACAATAGATTGCAACTTATCATGGCTATTTTGTAACCGCCTTAACTCACTGGGCCTCAACTCCCAGATATAGTCAAGTCTAAACCCATCATCTCCACACACTTGTTTCACAAATTCTTCAAGCGTGATGCTCTCCTGGTCAATCGTAAACCCTTGTGGTAGCTTATCAAACGGAATGATTGAATTGCGTCCCCCGGGTAGTTCCGAGAGGTCTACATAATACGCTCCCCTCCAATTAAAGGCGGCATCCTCTACAAGAATATCTGGATGCGGTGTTACTCCGTTATGACCCTTGTGGTTAAACCAAAGATTAAACTGTTCACTTTGTATCTTATTAAATGCCCACATTATCTCAGTATATAATAATGAGCCATACGTGGTAGGTGATATGTTGTCCAAATATATTCTCAAATCTTGAACATGACCTCGCATTGTTCGAAAGTTGGACATATTTGATACTCTTTGGAGTATATGAGGCATTCCCCACCTTTGTATCTCGCTAGGGGATATGTTAATGGCAATGTGTTCTTCATATGCACGTTGGAGAGTTGCAGATGCTCTTTGATGTTCTTGAAACCAAAATGCTTTTTGCTCTTCTATTTCCTTACCAATGTTAAAGACATTTCCCATCGTGAAGTCGTTGTAATATCCACCAATAACAAGATGGATATTACTGACTAGGTCTTCTGGGGATTTTAACTGTACCTTCCACTCTTCTTTACCATCTTGGCCATTAGATTTCCGAATACTCTGCAACAGGCCACAGAACTCAAAATTACCCATTGCAAAACGATAGGGGCTACCTATCATATCTCTTTCGTCGAACAATGCAGGAATGACTTGTTCTGTATCAGCACCAGTTTGTCTATCCTTAATGACATAATCCCTTCCTCGGAAAATAGCAGGGGGTCGCCCTACATCTCCACACGGGTCTTCATACAGCGTTGCATCAAGGGTACAGCCTCCCGCCCATTGTGTCGTGATGTCGAAACTTTCAATCGTCATTCCGAGAAACGTGCTGTATTCTCTTTTCGGTCCACGACAGTCTCCATAGACACCATTATCAAACGCCTGGGAAATTAAATAGTCGAAATTGGCCATATTGTCACCTTGTCTGAATTTCAATCATTGTAGCAATTATATGTGCGACGCCACTTCATCCGCCTGCTTGAATACTCTCGTTAGCGGATGCAAGTAGTTTGACTGACACGAACCAAATACAAAGGTAAGGCTACCAGAGTATCGTCCTTCCGCCTCATTCCAGTTATCATTGTCAGCCTCAATTCTGATTATATCACCCATCACCTCTCTGATATAGTCATAATGTGCCCTTGCGACAGCAATGATACGATCTCTATAATGATGTTTCTGTCTAATGCCTGCCCTAATCCTATTCGTCAATTGTGGAATACCACGCTCATAGTTAACCCCTTGCGTTCTTGCGATATTGGCTATATCAATGGGCATTGTTTTAATGCACGGCGGTTTTATCACCATTTCGTAATTAAGCGTATATTTTGGAACTTGTTGAGTGTTTGCCGAGAAAAACAACGGCCCCTTCTGCCTACCTGGAATTACAACGGTAGTAAATACGTCTGCCGGATATACAATACTGGTTGTAAATGACTCCATAATGGTGTCATCAAATAGATTATTCTGTCTCGTATCGAATTCAAAACTATAGGAAATGACACCTTCAACAATTTGTTTCCGAATGCTCTTGCTTACTGGCGTCATGTTGAGGCAATTCCTCACATTCAATTGGAGATTATTCCTGCCATACCTGTCTGGCACTGTATTAAGTAATGGCATTCCACTTATCCGAGATAAATCTTCGATATGTGCTTCTACCCGGCGATAAAATGCGTTAGACCGTAAGAGGTGCTCCAACATTTTTTCTGCCTTGCGTATTTTGGTTTCTCTGGCATTTGGTGCGTTTGGTCCATCACGGCCATCTATGCTATCCTCCTGAAAACCAGTAATAGTTCCTTCAATAGAAATTGTATCTATACCCGTTTGAGCATTGCTCTGATAGTTAATCGTATAATCGTCGGTTGCACCCGCATCTGCTAGACCTCCAATAATAATTAGCCACGATTCTGTAACGGAATAAGTGCCCTGGGTTTCATTGCCTGTCTTTTGCCTAACGTGATTATAAGCCCTCCTGTGAGATGTCCAGTTGAATATTCCATCACCGTCACTTTGCCCCGATTGTCCAGTATAGAAGAAATCATCCACGCGATTTCTATAATCGTCTATGTCTGCCGTTCGATATAATCTTGTTAATATCCAATCCTTGGCATATTGGTATGGCGTCTTAATATTAGCGGTGTTTGTATTTACCCTACCAAACGGTTCATTCCACCTGTCGGGTTGAGACGTAGCATAATCCACTTTATCATTGAGAGCCTGGGCTTGTGTGTTTCTCCACTCGTGCAACAATTGGTCGTCGCTCCGAATAGAGTCGGTTTGTTGTCCAAACACTTTTTTTCCAGTTGCAGATAGTGTATGAGATAGTCGCATCACGGCACTGCTACCTCTATCTGGATAAAGTGCGTTATTGTTCAGGTTCTCGGTAAACCTTGGATCATTGGCTAAATCCCATTCAGAAACACCTGGATATAATTTTTCGTCAACAACCTCCATTGTCCAATTTTCATCTATACTTTCAAGATACAATGGTGTTTCACCTCTGAATATGTCAGTACGATGATAAACCATTTGGAAAGAATAAGGGATTGTTTGCGTCCAATTATCAGGACTTTGTTGGAACGATATAGTTCCTATTACCTGTGGATAACATCTAAAATATGTTATCTGTGTACCAGGCGGTAAAAAATCACCGCCTTCCATCGGCTCATAATCCCCACAGACACAATATACCCTAAACTCTCCTCCTGGTATGGAAAGGATATTTTCCATCTTCCTTCTCAGTCTGTCTAATATGTTCAGTCCTTCAAAACCGGCAACATAATCAGGTTCCGCACCATCATCTTTGATTCCGTCGCCTTCAAGATGCCGAGGAGCAACGAGAGTGCCAGTAACATTGATAGTAATTGTTTGACCTATTTCTTCTTTGCCACTCAAGTCAAACTCTCGGTCTATCTGAATAAAAGGGACAGGGGCGAACTCAAAAACGTTATTCTGGCCTGAATCATCTTTGAACTTGTACTCCATGCGGACTCGATTGTCTCTACTCATGCTAATCCCCCTTAAAACAATACCAACAGGTCGTTGAATACGTCCGTTGGAACAGTGGTATATATTATACTACACTTTCAATTCACTACCACTCTATTATCAATTCTCCAAAACTGCTAAAGGGTTCCTGGAAAATGTCGCTGTTGGGATGCGAGGTGCGGGGTAATAAGCATTAAATGGAGAGGTTTCCTGAATGAAAAATATGAATGCCGAAGAGTTTAGTGACGTTCTTATCAAGCAGGAACGCATGTTGTCATATCTGGGACAGGTGAAGGGTTATTTTGAAAACAAACCTCGCAAAACTGACGAGGATTGGCAAATCTATATCGGATTAGATATGATTATAACGGAGATAGAATGTTGCACCAAAAATTGTCGGGATATCAAAAGAATATACCGATGGACCTATTGTGTTTTTAGGGACGCCCTGCCACTGATTGATGACACTAATCTTGAAAAAGATGTCATGGCCTGGACTGGTAAACTATACAACGCCTGGCAATATATGACACCTTACGTGTTAAGATTTTACAAAAGGCAAGATACATCTGATGTGCTATATTATTTGGGTTTTGACGGCGTAGTTCCACAAAAAATACAAAATTGACCTTGACTGTTTGTTACTTTCAGGACAAGGATGTATCCGAAATAATGGAATTTTTGGAGTTCAAATAGAACATTTTTCTAAAAATATCGAACTAACACCACTGTTACAAAGTTTTAGCGTATCAATTTTTGGACTTCCGCTACAAAATCTCTAATGTCCAAAAAGAAATTTGGATATGCTTTCTCTAACTTATTAACAGAATTGGTTGAGACCAATACAACTTGCGGCTTGTTACCTTTCTGTCCCTCATACTTCTCCAAAAGTCCATACATCAGATTTGCAGATTCCCACTGCGACTGAGTATAAGAATGAATATCAATAGACGGAGGATCGAGGCGTGTCCGAATAATCCAGTATGCAGCATTTGCCAGGTGCTGCTCTCTTTTTTTTACATAACTGGCAACCTGGATGGCGTTCAGTTGGTTCAAAATACCATGCGACTCTTCAAACTGCTGTAATCTATCTATCAACGATTTGCGTGTAAATTGACGAAACGGTATGCTCGTCACTCCCCCTTCTTTGAGGGCAAATAACGCACTAACCATTTGGAAAAATTCTAAACGATGCTCGTTGCCCTGGCTCGATTTTAATGATTCTTGAAAAAAGAATCCCGCAGTTTCCACTGCCGTTGCCCAAAGATGCTGTAAACGTGTACGTAATTGAACTTCAATAAACAAACCATTGTAATCAGGCAGCAAATGTCGATACTCGTAAACAAGATGAATCCCACGATATCCAGACAATCTTGGCTCTGTTACGTAATCATATATCTTTTTCAACTCGTGCTTTGCCCTGGAATTTTTGTATTTCTCCTCTATTCTGCGGACATCTTGCACGTTACGAACGATCGCCCGGAGACCGCCAACATCTTGCATCGTTCCGAGACGCATTGTTTTTTGGCGATTTTTTAACTTGTCAATAATCGTCGGTGCACGCTTTAGACGTTGTGCAACAACTCCTGTCGGGTCTGTTGCTCCAACATACTTTCGCAGCGTTGCTTGAAACGTATTCATCGGATAAAGATGCAATGCTCGCCAGTCATTAAACGATGACAGTGCCGATTCTAGTTCTTCTGCACCTGTGTTGTCATCGACAAGAGCGTTGCCAATCCGGTCAATAAAGGAACGGCTATACTTGGGGGACATCATACCGAGATTATCGTCTATTTCACATCAAAAAGCAAGGCGCTTCTTGGCAAATTCGTGGCGTCCATTGCACTGGAAATTTCCATATTTCTTTGGTATTAAACAGTTTATGCCGATTTCTCCATCGCCTGCTCATTATGGCTGGAAATCAAAATTTTTCAGAAATTCTCGAACTAACAGGGGTGGATTGCAAGACCATCCCACTTGTCCATTCGGGAAAATTTGGTAGAATTCACAAGAGGTTCGTTTGGGGGATGGCAACAGAGTGGAGATATCATGCATGCGATAGTACGCACAAGTACACCTGATTTTGAGCTCGTTAAGCAACTGGCATGGCGTGTTTTGGAAGAAAATTCCATTGTTACGCCGCCGATCAATGCCGCGGCATTAGCAAAAACGTACGGTATCGAAGCATTTGAGGCGGTCTTTAATCCTGGATATGACCACATTGCTGGATTTATAAACTTTGAGGCAAACAAAATACTCGTCAATGCTAAAGAACATCATGCTCGGAAAAACTTTACCATTGCCCATGAATTAGGGCACCTGTTACTGGGGCACAACAAGGAAAATGGATACACTGTTTTACTTCGCAATCCTGACCCAAGATATAAAACCCCTGTCGAACAAGAGGCTAACGTTTTTGCAGCGAATGTATTAGTACCGACACCATTTTTACAAGAATGGCTTAATAGATACACGTTCGCTACTGACAAACAACTTGCCAAAGTATTTGGCGTATCCGAAGAAGTTATTCATTATCGAAGGCTGTATTTGCGATGAACAAAGATATTCCCACCGAATACCAGGCAGTAGGTAGCGAGCAGGATCATTCATTTGGAGTGATAAACGAGTCATTGCAGCAGGATAACTCTGAAGTAGGCAAGAACCTGGACGATGAACGGCGTGGTATCGAAAATACAACACTAAAACATAATCAAGTAATTAGAATAATTCTAATAGTAATTCTTTTAGCGGTTTCTATTGGTTGGTTATGTTTTACAGGCCATATTGTTTACCGTATTACGTTCTGGGAATCCCATCTTACAGATGTTGTGGCAACTGCTTTTATCACCACGCCGCTTGCCACTGTTTTTAGATCTTGGGCAATCGGGCTTCGATATTTCTTCTCTACAAAAAATTAGATTTCCTCGGATTCGGACCGTTCTCCTATTACAATGTTATCTGTTATCCTAGAATGTCCTTGGCCTAATTACCTTGCCTATCTATCCATAAACGTAGTGTTAATGCGATTGCCCAATTCTTGTAATGATTTTATGTCATATGTGCCCGATTTAGACATCTTAATCAACTTGTTGTAATTCTTGATTAACTCTTCATATTGTCCGGTCTCTTGTGCATAATACAAAATTGACGGCACGACGCACACACCATCCTCCTCGTAATGATTAGAGACAAACCTGTCCAAAATAGTTTTTTGCTCAAGAATAAATAGTAAAATATCATAATCCATCAATATCGGTTGCCTGTAAATATCTTCTTTGCAAGCACCGGGAAACCGATTAGGTTCTGCCGAAAACCGTAATCTCAACAACTCTCCAAAGCCTTCGTTTATGCCATGAAATTCATCTAATGATAAGGGCACACCAGGCATTAACTCCAAGTCATTATCAAGATCATTAAGGGCTAGAAATGTTTTATAGTTAGTCAATACATGCCCGATTTCATGTATGCCCACATCAGCAAGATATTCCGGCAATCTATGAAGGTAATCTTGATTAAAGACTATTTCGTTAGCATCAAGGTCAGAAATAATGTCTACTCTAGCAGAGATATTTTCTGGCAAGGTTCCCTTTCTAATTTTTGTTTTTCTAAAGGCTTGTTGAGGCACTCTGAATTCATTTGAGATATCCCCAATCGGTAGTGACAACAATCGGGACACATTGAACAACACCCCTCCGTCATCTGTTGATAAGATGGTTGGTTTGGTACAAAATGAGGTGAATTGCTCTCGTATTTCTTGAACGCTTCTCTTATCCGCTTCGCTAGTGCCTCCATGTATTCTTCTGTTATTTCTTTCATATTCTTTCTCCCTTGTTAGATTGTTTTCGCCCAGGCATGGCACATTGTAACAATCTGCCAAGTTTTCTCCAATGGCAATTACCTGATGAAGTGGAATTCCTCTAAAGTGATATTGTCTTCCTAGCATATGTCCGAAAGGCTTCATTCTTTTGTCGGTTGAGTTAAGACCTGTTCCGGGGCCCGCTTGCGACAGCCAAATTTTTATTTTCTCTGTCGTTGATTGTTCCGTAATGTCTTCTAACTGTCGTTTTATCTGTTCCGCTACCTGTGTCCTCCATCAATTGTTCTTCCTTCGTTTGCATAAAGCAGATATGATTCTTCTTTAATCTCATCCGTGCCTCTGCCAACATATCTTCCGTTACTGGCCCATCGAGCGTTAGCCAGAATGCCAGTAGGTGCGTGTCCCACTCCTCTTTCGTTATCTGTGTTTTTTCCAACATTTTCTCCTCCTCTCTTTCCATCTTCTCCATTTCTTCTATAAATCTTTCTGGTGACCATCTTTCCGTCATTTGCATAGATTGTACCTCCGTCATACCTTGTTCTGTCGGCATCATCCACTCCTTTCCTTAACAAAAGCCCCGCATGATAACGACTTCTCTCCCGCTCATCAAGGGCAAAATTTCCCTTGGTAACACTGGTGAATAACGCTGGAAGTTTGCAAGTTCATCCATTACAATGTTATCTGTTGACCTGTTGCCCTAGAATGTCCTTGGCCTAATTGCGACTGAATTGCATTGTTAATCATATTCTGGATAGCAGGTGTTAGATCATTCAATACACTGGCTCCATTAACAGTAACATGCACATTATGCGTTCCCTCCATTGTAATATTATCTGGTATCCTTAACCCTGCCAGTTTGTTCATCGCATTAGCTAGATTATCTGATGACGTTGAAAATTTATTTCCAAATTCAGTGAACCCATCAAGTGCTCTACCAAAAGCACGGTTCATTTTATCTTCAAAGTCTCTCCAATCAACCCCTGGAAATACACGAGCACCCATAAAACCACCACTTTGTCGGTAGCTCACTGGGCCGCCATATTGTCTATAAATCGGTCTTTCTTTGGCGTATTCTTCTAATGAACCACCTCGGTTAATATGATGAAGTTCCTTTTTGTATTTTTGTGCTACATCTGCCCTGACAACGAATTCCTTATCGGTGAGCATTGCAGGTACGGTATCTGTACCCCTCGGTCTAAAGAACGACCTATCTGGATTAGTGATATTGAATGGACGAGTGCTTACTTCTCCGCCTTGTGAGAGATATTTGACTTTACCGCCACGAGACAAGAATGACCGCAATAGTACCGGATCTCTCTTAAGTTGATAGAGCACATCCAGAATAACTTGCCTTTCCGCCTCTCTTTTGGGGGCACCTAATGTATCAAACGCTTTGTGCAACACAGAAACGTCACTTGCTGTATATCTATTTCTTTTTTTGTTCAATACCGTCTGTAAACTGGTATCCGACCGAATGAGACTGGCCATTTCTTGTTGCGACACCTGCAGTCTTTTACTCTCATTGGTTATCATTGCCCGTTGTCTGTCCAGTCGAGATGGGCCAATCCTATATGGTCGAGAAATAGCAAAAGCCTCTTCTCCGAATGGCCTTCCGTAGCTGTCAAGTAATATTCCGGTAGGCTTGACCCTTCTAGGTGTTTTTGCAGGTGCCATTATATCAACAACATTTAATGGACGACCATAACCGTACTTGGCATCAAGGGCCAATTCTTCTGCACGGTGTCTCTTCAACTGTTCTATGACTTTAGGGTCTAATTTTTCTGCGGGTTGTCGTCCTCTCAATGCGTCATATAAGGATCGAGTACCTCTAATTGGCATTCCTCCATAATGTCTGATACCAGCCAATGTTCCTGCTGTTGCTTTTGATGCTGCTCTCGCCCCATGATATAAGGCTTGTCCAGTAGCGGTCATAGCCCTACTTGCCAAGGTTGGTGCCGCAGCTATTTGTTCTGGGCTCATTGCTCGGCCATATGGGTTTATTGGTATCCTAGTGGCAGGTGTTACCCTCTTTATAAATTCACCTGCTGCTTGTTTGCCAAACCTTGCACCCTGGGCAATATATCCTACTCCTGGTAGTGGTATCAATGCTGGCCCACCAAGGTATCCGGTATAACTTAAAACGGTTTCGGCAGCAAGTCCTGCTTTACCATACTCCTTTTCCATATGATGTCTGGTAATTTCACGTTGTTCCTTCCAGTCAACCAGTTCACTTAAATTTGTACCTGCTTGCCCAAAAGTTCCCGCCCAAGTAATAAAGTCAGCTGTTTCTGTCAATCCTTGCCCTGCACCCATCACAAGTGCAGCAACAGGAGTACCGGCCTTTCTAGCCGCAAGGTCAGCACCAGCGATGCCTGCTTCAACACCGCCCCTAATAGCACGGTTAAGTATGTTTTGTTCAAAAGCCTCTTGCCTTGCTATTATCTCACTTCGTCTGCCTTGAACCGCTTGTACAATACTGTCATTGTCTGGAATAAAGGGTTGTCCCCTATTAGCACCGCTATAATGTTCGATTGATTGTAGGTTGACCAATTGAAGTGTCTCGTTTATATCGTCTAGTTTGGCTCTGGCTGCCTCAATCGCTTTTTGTCCTTCGCTAGAACGAATGTGTCCACCCAACAGGCCCTTTAATCCACCAGCATATTGTGCAGGATATTGTTCTTCAACTTCTCGTAACGCATGTGCCGCCTCGTACCGCCTGGCCCTTAATTCTTGTCTGACCAGATCTTCCCGCGATATTCTAGGCATCTCTATCGGTTCATCCATGTCCCTAACAAAGGTTCGTCGTTCCTTTTTCGGGCGTGTCATTTCAACATATTCGTCAAACGAGGTGTTTCTTTCTTGAGCCGTCCTAGCGGGTGATGCTAAGTATATCTCAAACTGTCGCCTTCTTCTTTTTTCTTCCTCTTCATCAATAAGTCCACCCCCTTGTCGATACAAGGGTAATCCGGCATTGATAGCAGTTAACTCTTTATGATACCTCTCTGCCACAGGAGCTCGTACTACGAATTCTTTAGGTGTAAGCATAGCTGGTATGGTATCTTTATTGCCAGTACCAGGAACTCTACCTCCCAGGTTGAATTGGTGCACGAACCCCCCTTTGGATTTGTAGTAATAGTTAAAGAAGTTTTCAAGGTCATAGGATATATCATCCTTATCAAGCATTTTTCGCATTCTGGGGCTCATATCATCCCAAGGCATCAATCCGCCAAAAGGATGCCTTGTAATCAGTCTAGCAAACTCTTCGGTAAGTTCAGTACCAATGTTTTTTTCCAACCGAGCCATGAAGAATGGGCCGTAGTCATAGTGGCCTAACGCTCCAAAAGGACTTTTTCCTTCTTTTTGGGCCTCACGAAAAGCAACGGAAGAACGAAATTTATCTCCGGTTGCTTGTCGAGCAAAGAACTCACCTATACCTGGGTAATAGTGATGGCTTAATTCACTGATTAAGCCTTGTCGGTGCCTCAACAAATGATCCATTTCGTGAACAACTACGTCATTTGGTGTTAGTTGTAGCCTCCTCAATCCTAATCGATCAAGTCCTCTAAACGAACCCTTGTTAAATTGAAGCACATCGTCCCACTTGTATGCTCCATGCCCCTCTGACAGGTTGTCGGCCTTTATCCCGATACTGCTAGGCAGTTCTTTGATGGATATATTGGTTCTTTTCATACCGTCCAACAGTATTTTTGTTGTGTTGTCATCGAGGCGATACCTCAAAGAAAGAAAATTGAATAGATCCTGTTCGGTTACTCCTTGAGTAATCAAATCGTTGGTTTTGAATGTAGTAAAGTCTCGTCCTTCAACCCTCCTAATCATGTCTCGACTAGATTGTCGTATGGCAATACTTTCGAGGCCGGAGGGTGGTTGGACATGAGGTAGAGACCGGGCTGGCCCAGCCGCTAACCTATAAACCCCGGCACTTAATCCTGCAAATTCGGCAGCAGTGTCGCCTTGTATTTCTGAGAACGAGTTCCAATAGTTTCGAGGATTAATCCAACCTTCCAGCACTTGTTCTTTAGTTTTTTCCAATCTTTCTTCTTGTCGTTGCCTTTTTGTTTCAAACCACCTCTGACGCGAGGCTGCTGTGCTAGTTTGTCCCCCTGGTAATGGACGCATTCCAAGTTTTTCTCCTATTATCCCCCCAACCATACCAATATCAGAGAGTGAAACTTCGCTTAAGATGTTCCCTTGATTTAACCTATTATCAAGAGCGACAATATGGCTACTGCCCAAAACACCTTGCGTCATTGCAAACCCTTCTTTGAATGTTCCAAATGGTAAGTTTCCTACCCCTGAAGCAACACCAAGGGTAGATTCTCCAAGCCAAGTTAGAAATGTTCCCGTGCCTAATACAGGCCTTGTAATTACAGTTCTTGCAATATCCCCCGCAACCATCAGGTCACTTTCTTTCCATTCATCTTGTCTTCCATTGTTAACCTTTCCACCAAATTGAAAATATGACGGCGTTCCTGCTTTTCTGCCTCCGCTCGCACTGTTTTCAGCATGCCATAACGCCAAATTTTGATAAATAGGTGAAGTGTTTTTATTGGTTGCATCAAAATGTCCACTGGATATATTATGAATGCGTGGTGTTCCGACCAACAAGTGGGCGTGAACTTTGCGATCCAAGTAGGTTGTATTCTCCTGACTTGCATTCTGATACCTCTTTGTATTCCTTGCACCTTGTAAATCGTGTGTATTGGGTGTAAAAGCATCGTTGAAAATTTCATGAAAGGCTCGTCCTCTAGTGATTTGTATGCCAAATCTTCTTCTTTCTTCCACCACTCGGTTTTCTTGAAAATCTTTTGGTATTTTGGAT
>Ga0099364_10003390_pt1 | contig 24742 bp, 23 predicted proteins | sample TergutTh196P3_FD_73070 | JGI IMG/M metagenome (GOLD analysis project Ga0099364, IMG submission 73070) | Microcerotermes parvus P3 segment gut microbial communities from Pointe-Noire, Republic of the Congo - Th196 P3 | ecosystem: Host-associated > Arthropoda: Insects > Digestive system > Gut ...
TCTAAATGGGGTGCATGTACATTGTCAATGTAATATTCCAAATTGATGGCAAGGTTACCGAATGAATCGTCTACAACAAGGTAAACTTCCAAAGTAGAACCATTGGGCAGAATAGCCGGAAGGGGTGGGGCGGTTGTACTCAAATTGTAACCATCGGGAAGCGGAACAGTTTCATTTGTAAGCATTGTGCCTGGTGCAACATTCCATACATCATCTAAATGGGGTGCATGTACATTGTCAATGTAATATTCCAAATTGATGGCAAGGTTACCGAATGAATCGTCTACAACAAGGTAAACTTCCAAAGTAGAACCATTGGGCAGAATAGCCGGAAGAGATGGGGCGGTTGTACTCAAATTGTAACCATCGGGAAGCGGAACAGTTGCATTTGTAAGCATTGTGCCTGGTGCAACATTCCATACATCATCTAAGTGGGGTGCATGTACATTGTCAATGTAATATTCCAAATTCACGGTAATTGTCTGAGTCGGATCAACATCAAGATTGATTCGCAATTCAGAACCGTCAGCCATCACGGCAGGAAGCGAAGGAACATAGGGCGTTGTCAAATTCAACTTATAACCAATCGGAATGGAAGGAAGATCAGCAGGTGAAATAAAACCGCCGTAAACAATAACCGAATCATCCAAAAGAGGAGCATGAGTATCTCCAATGTAATATTTCAAATTCACGGTCGTTGGCTGAGCTGTATCAAGAAAAACGCTCAAGACGGAATTATCAGCCATCGTTGCAGGAAGCTCGGGATCAAACGGCCGTGTTGTATTTTTTGTATAGCCGGGGGGAATCGGAACATCCGTTTCATACACCTTCCAGGCCCATGCATCGATCGTTGTAGATAAAGTGGTATCAGGAGTGGTACTGCCGTCGACATAATACAACACATTTACATTAACTCTTTGAGTGTGATCTTCAATGAGGTCGGCAGAAATGGTATAATTTCTCAGTTCAGTAATACTATTGATTGAATTGCCGCCTTCGTACCAGCCGCCAAAGTTGTGACCGACACGGGCAGCATTATTCAAATTAAACGGAATATCTGAAAATGTGAAAAATGCGGGATTGGTGTGTTCTGTGACATCAACATTTTGATAATTAATGCCAAAACGATATGTGTTTATAAACCACACGAGCTGCGGATAATCAAGATCAGAGCCAAGATACCAAACAGCGTCCATATCGCCCAAGCTGGTTGTGATATTCCAGCCGTCGTATGTGGCAGAATCCTTAAATTGGGTGGCAGTTTTTGGGGTACAGTGACCTGTGTTGTCGACAAGGTCCACCGGATAATAACATCTGCTCATGTCCAAATCTGTAGGTTCGTTTCCAAAAGTACCTATAAATCCGCCAACGGGATGGGCTTTGGGTCCTGCGTCTTTAATATCAACTGTTCCGACCATAAAACAATGTGTAAGATATCCAAAATTACCGGTAGATCCGTAAGCATTGCCAATAAATCCGCCGACTATGACCGTATTTCCGTCATAGACTCCACTCACGTCTACGGTACTGTAACTGTGTGAAATATTGACATTGCTGTAGCCGATAAAACCGCCGACAATTTCACCGCTCACGTGTCCGTCTTTTGCAAAACTTTCTTCGATGGATGAAGGCAGCATACCTCCGTGATTTGCATGACCGATAAGTCCGCCACTTGTCCTATTTGCAGTTATGTCTATTTCCGTTGCAGAACATTGAAAGAGGTGTCCGCCGTGGAAGTAACCAATAATCCCGCCGACATAATCGAAACCTATTAAAGTTACATCATCAGCATAACAGCTTATAACATTTCCACGATAAGACTGGCCGATAAGACCGCCGATATTTCTCGCCCTTTCGTTAGTTGTTCCGGGTATAATCGTTCCGGTTGTTATTGTACAATGCTGAATTATCGTGTTATCTGCAAGACCGACGAGAGAACCGACGTTTTTAATATTGGCAGCATTTGTCCGAATCGTGAAATTCACTAAATGGATATCTTGAAGTGTCGCACTTTCAGTTTTGCCAAAGAGGCCGACAGGTTGTGCAGAACTGGTAACCGTTAAAGAATAATTTGAAATCGTATGATTATTGCCGTAGAAAGTTCCTCTAAACGGATTGGAATCCGTTCCGATCGGAGCAATATTGCCACCATTGAAATCAAGATCGCAATTCAGTATGAATACGTTACTTGGATCGTTGATAAGACTTGGATTAGACATGTTTGAAATAAAGTCATTCATGTTATTGATATGAATATCAGCAGCTGCAGCCGTTCCACAAAGGGACAGCAGAAAAATAATTGCCAATGCTAGTAAAGCTATTTTTTTAATAGTCATGTTAACACCATTTAACTTATAAAATACATTTTTTAAAAAATATATATTTGTTTTTGAACGTTTTTATTAACTTTTGTTCCATAAATCTAAAGAACTAAAATGATAGAAATTCAATATTCGAACATTTTTAATCCAAAAAATAAGGAATAGCATATTCATTGGGTAAAAATTGAAATATCTGCCATATATATAGCAATAATTAGTATATGGTATAAATAATTACTTAAAAAAATTCGTTATTAATACTAATGTCATAAATCTAAACTAAATAATACAATTTTGATATTAAAAAAATTTGATCTAAATGATAACGGAGAACATATTAGAGGAAAATGATTGAGATGTGTGTCATATATATAGTATATTGAACAAGTCGCATAATTTTTTTTAAAAAAATTCTATTGGAATACGAAGAGAGGAGAAAAGAGAGAAGAGAAAAAGAAGATATTGTCTTTCAAACGAGCAAATATCATACCGAAGGAGAGTAAAGTGGAGGTATAGTTCCGTTTTTAAAAAAATCAGACGAGAGGTTGAGTTCGCCACAGACGAGAGGTTGAGTTCCCACAGACGAGAGGTTGAGTTCCCACAGACGAGAGGTTGAGTTCGCCACAGACGAGAGGTTGAGTTCCCACAGACGAGAGGTTGAGTTCGCCACAGACGAGAGGTTGAGTTCGCCACAGACGAGAGGTTGAGTTCCCACAGACGAGAGGTTGAGTTCGCCACAGACGAGAGGTTGGAGTTCACCACAGACGAGAGGTTGGAGTTCACCACAGACGAGAGGTTGGAATTCACCACAGACGAGAGGTTGGAATTCGCCATTGGAGAGAGTTTTTTTAAACCGGTATAATGCTATTACCCGTTTGAAAGATCATAAATGTAAAAAGCGTGTAATGATATATCTTTTACGATTACTTCGAGTCAAATTGCAGCTATAATATTTTGAAAAAGGTCTATTGATAATTATTTTTTGTTTGTTTGCTTTTTTGATCTGCTTTCATTTTTTTCTTTCAATTTGCCCATACTCTTGCGTCCGTATAAATACAGGGATATCAACTAAATATTCCAAAGCGGCGTCTGCCAAATATTCCAAATCTTGAAGAGACAAAAAAGGCATTTTTTGAAAAACGGGATTATTGGAGTTTTGACTTTGGCCTTGCTGAAGAACGAATTTTATTTTTTGTTTTTGGACCAAATGATCATGAATCCATTTTGAAATTTTTCGAATATCATCTGCTGATCCGATTATTTCTGGAAAAACGGTTGTTTTAATTTCCAAGCCGATCGGGCTTTGATCAACGATTTGAAGAGATTTTTGAATGTTTAAAATTGCCTGATCCGCCGGAACTTGAATGACTGTTTCATAAAAATCCACCTCAAACGGAGCCTTAATGTCAATAAAAAATTGGTCGGCAAGATTTTTTTGAATCAGGGATAAAACGGCCTCCGGATAAAAACCATTTGTATGAACACCGACCAATAAATTTTGGGATTTGGCAAATGATGCAAGTTCTTCAACCGCTTCAATTTGAAGCAGCGGCTCGCCTCCTAAAAAGACAACAGAGCTGATAAAGGGCTTTGATTCTAAAATACGCTTTTTAATCATTTCAGAATCAAAAGAATTGGATTTTTTCAGTAAATCATAATTATGGCAATAAGAACAATTGAAAGGACAGCCGTTTAAAAAAATCACTATCGAAGAATGACCATGCCAATCAACCGTTGACAGGGGAATAATACCGCCGAAATTAACATTCATAGATGAGTAAACTAAATGAAATTATTTGAATGTTTCATGTTAAAAAATAAGAAAAATATATTTTTTGAAAAATTGCCCTACCTCTTGAAAAAAACAAACAAATTTCACAAAAAAAACACAATTTATTAGCAATTATATACAAAAAACATTCATTTCCAAAATACTGAAAAAAAAGATAATTTTCCAAAATGAAAACAAAAAATGTTTGTGATGCCGCAAAGATGAAAACAGTAACGATAGATATGTTTTCAATTTTTGGTACAAAAAAGCAAAGTTTGCATTTTGAAAAAATCGGAAAATTTTTAAATCATTTTTGAAAAAGATAGATGTATCAAATAAAATAAATGGGGGTCAATAAAAAAAGGAGGGAAAAAACAACGATGGTAGGATCCAAAAACAAAAATAGATACATCTGCATTCGGTTCTGGTCCGAATGAAAAACAGTTTTGAAGAAAGGGGGCAAAAACGGAGGTGGCAGGATCCAAAAACAAGAATTGATACGTATACACGCGGATTTGGTTCGAATGAAAAATAATTTTGAGATGATGGGATACAAAAACGAGTTTAATGAATATCAAGAATTATTAATTAGCCCAACACATGTCCATAAAAGCAAAAATGAACATGAAAAAGCTATTTTCATATTAAGCTCAAAGTTATCATCATTGGTCGCCGAACAAAAAGAAGTGTATAAAATCAAATATAAGGACGAATTAGAAAAACAGGATGAATGGAAACAAAAAATGAAAACAAAAAATGAAAAACAAAAAATGAAAAAAAACGAAAGAAAAAATAGTTGAGAAAATCCAAAATCCTTTGGGATTTTCTCAATTTTTTTTTGATCGAGTCTCTTTTTTATAGAAACAATCATGGTTGAGATAATTTTTCATTTTTTAATGCTTCAAATGCTTTCAAAATACATCGGTTCATTTTCTTTGTTCCAACTGTGATTCGAATTGTGTTTTGACCGATATTTTGGAACGAATCACAACTGCGAACAATGATCCCACATTTCAGAAATGTATCAACCGCTTTTTTGGAAGTGTTTGGAGACACATCAACCAGTATGAAATTGCCCTCAGATGGCCATGTTTTATAAGGCGTCGTTTCTAAAATGGCTTTGACCAATTTTTGACGTTCCGTTTGAACCATTTGAATGCTTTTTTGAAGATATTTGGGATCATTCAAAGCCGCAACTGCAGCAATTTCAGATATAATGCAGGCAGAAAACGGTGATATCACGCGTAAAAACTGTGATGCAATCCATTCCGGTGCAACCGCATACCCGATACGCATGCCGGCCAAACCAAACGCTTTTGAAAATGTGCGGCCGATCACAATGTTTTCATATTCCCGAACCAATGATGTCAAGCTGCCGGACTATGAAAATTCAACATAGGCTTCATCTATGAAAATGATGGCATTGGATTTTTCGGCTATTTTTTGAACATCGGCAATATCTAAAACGTTTCCGGTCGGATTGTTTGGAGAACATAAGTAAATAATTTTGGTTCGATCCGTGACTTTTGAAAGAATAGCATCAGCAGAAATCGAAAAATCAGCATTCCGATTCACAAAAACGGGTGTTCCGCCAAGTGCTGCCGCGGAAATTCCGTAATAAGTAAATGTCGGAACCGGCAAAATAACCTCATCATCCGGTCCGACAAACAATTTGTTTAATGAATCAATAATACCGTCCATTCCCGAACCGGACACGACGATATTTTCAATCGGAAAGCCGGTATATTCCACTAAAGCCTTTCGAAGACTGGAAGCATCAGTTGACGGATAACGAGAAGCTGATTTGGCTGCATTTTGAATCGCTTCCACAACTTTTTTGGAAGGACCCCGCGGGTTTTCGTTGGAGTTGAGCTTAATAATTGTTTTCGAATCTAAACCGTATTCAGCCGCGATTTGTTCCGTTGTTTTGCCGGGAACATACTCGGGAACATTGCTGATAGACTCTCTTAACAAAGAAGCAAATTTTCCTTTTGATTTTTTTGCCATAAAAGACCTCGTTTGATCTCAATTTTAAATATTTTCGCTCGATATTTTCTGAATTTGAAATGTTTCCGGATGATGTTTCCTTTAAATATTTTTGATTTTGAACGTTTCCGGTGAATGTTTTTTAATACGTTTGTTAAACTTTTTGAATAGACTCGATGACTGAAACAACGCGGTCAGCTTCTTGTTTTGTCAACGTCAAAGGCGGTAATAACCGAACGACATTTCCGGCGGTCACGTTTAAAAGAACGCCTTGTTTGGCGGCTTCATCCGCAAAATAACCGCATTCGTGATTTAACTCAATGCCGATCATAAATCCTTTGCCTCGAACATTGACGACATCGTTTCGCTTCATTTGGGATAATTTTTCCATTAAGTAGCGACCTGTTTCTTCAACGTTTTTCAATAAGTTTTGTTCTTCAATGGTTTCAATAACCGCCAAAGCTGCCGCTGAAACGAGCGGTCCACCGCCAAAAGTTGTCCCATGTTCGCCGCGTTCAAAGAATAAACCTTCCCGTGCCGCAAACGCACCCATCGGAAGACCGCCACCAAGCGCTTTTGCCATCGTCAAAACATCCGGCTGAACGCCGGAATGGTCTTTGCTAAACCATTTTCCGGTTCGTCCAAATCCGGTTTGAACTTCATCAAATATGAGAACAACATCTTTTTTGTCACAAATTTCCCGAACTTCTTTGAGATACTCTGCATTTGAAACATGAACGCCGCCTTCGCCTTGAATCGGTTCCAAGATAACGCCGGCGATTTCTTTTGTGATCGCTTTTTCAATAGCCTCAGCATCGCCGTATTTGACAAATGTTGCAGGCTTTACAAGCGGAACGAATGGTTCTCTATATGTTTTGTTTGCAGTTGTCCCAAGTGAGCCAATTGTCCGACCATGAAAAGCATTCAATGTCGAAATGAAATCATTTTTCTTGGTATGCTTCTTTGCCAGTTTCATGGCGCCGTCGTTGGCTTCTGCGCCAGAGTTGCAGAAGAAAACCTTAGAAAGCCCGGTTAACTGAACTAATTTTTCCGCCAAATTGGCTTGCGGAATGTTGTAATAAATATTGGAAACATGAATCAACTGTTCTGCTTGCTCTTTTATAGTATTGATTAACTTCTGGTTGGAATAACCTGTTGCATTCACCGCAATTCCGGAAAGGCAATCAATATATTCCTTTCCAAAAACGTCGATTAATGTTGAATTTTTTCCGCCGGTGAAAAGAAGCGGCTTTCGACCATATGTCGGCATGACATATTTGCTGTCTTTTTCAACAACGGACTGATAAACGGAATTTGGGTCCATATTTTTCCCTTTGTTCGATTTTTAATTACAGTTCGATTTTTAATTACATTTTATATTTTGAGTGTTTGAATTATTTTTTCAATTCTTTGCCGATTGAAAATGCCTCTCCGATAAATTCGCCGACGCCGTAATAATTCATGTCTGTCGGAGAATAAACAATCGGCTTTAGCTTTTGAATTTCAATACTTTCTTTGTGGTCCAAAATTTCTTCTTTGGCTTTGACATCGATGATACGGCCGATTAAAACAAAATGCGATCCGAGATTCATTCTGTCTGTTAATTTGCATTCCAAATAAATCGGGAATTCTTCAATGTAGGGCGCATTCACTTTTTCAGCACGTCTTGCCGTCAATCCGGACGCTTCAATTTTGTCTGTCTCTCTTCCACTTTCAATTCCAAAGTAATCCGTTTCTTTAACATGATTCTCTGAAGGGATACAGATTGTAAATTCACGCTTTTCCAAAATATTTTCATAAGTATATCGGATGGGACGAAGAGCGACAAATACCGATGCTGGAGAGGAGTTTGCGATACCGCACCAGGCAGCTGTCATCATATCCGCTTTTCCTTTCATGTCATAACTGCCGACAACCCAAGCCGGTGTTGGAAAACCTGCTGTCGTTGAACCGAGTGATTTAAATGCCATATTTTTAACTCCGAATTGACCTGAATAATATTATTTTTAAAATTTTTTCGATAAGCGATTTACCATATTAATTTCTGCTTATAAAACTATTTATTCTTTTGATCAAAATCGGAGAATCATTTAAATATTTGAAAACATACTTACAAACTCTCTTTTTAAAAATATATAAAAAAAGTGCCGTTGTGGCTTAGCGGTATAGCGGCTGATTCGTAATCAGCAGGCCGGGGGTTCAAATCCCCCCAGCGGCTTTTGATATTGAGTGAGTCTGATTCTAAAATTTTTTGTTTAACAGATGTTACATTTAATTACTTTTCAAGAAGCGTTAAAGAAATCATCCACTCATCTTGAGCTTCTCGAGATGTCCCGATAACTAATCTCTTTTTATCCCCGATGACTTCAACAACACCGCGCGCTCGAACTGTCTCACCTTCCAATGCCTGACCGGCGTAAGTGTGCGTGTAGCTGTAAATTTCATCAATTTCTTCATGCTCGATTAAATAAATTGCAGGATTGTCAAAAGAAAAAGAAGCATCTGTCACAATTGCTTCGATTTCGGTTTTGAAAGTATCAATGCCTCGCAAAATCGGAAAATGAATTTGATCGAAAGACCGAACAAAAAGCAAATCAAAATAGACATTTCTCTGACCGCCGTTCCTTAAAATCATGCCGCGGTTTCCTTTTCGAATTTCATGTTCAAAAAAGTCCTCAAATGAAAGCGGTGACTTTCTCTTATTATAAACAGTATGCCACATGGCGTCATCCAACTTTGAAATTTTAAAATCAGCGGTTTCAGGCTTGGAAACATCTGTCTCCTTCATGCGTTTTAATGATTCTTTTGCCAAAAACCAATCGTTTCCATAAACAACAAAATCAATGTCTGATGAATCATCGTCAAGACCGGGCAAAATTGATCCTGAAATTCCCATTGAAGAAACGGGGATGCAAGCATCTTTAAATCGGTGAATTAATTCAAAAGCTGCCGGAAAGCTGTGTTTTTTGGAAAGAATATCTGAAACGGCATCATTTGGTTTTAAAACGCGGACAATTTCATCTCTCGGAACAAGACAGACCTCAAAAATCCATTCCTTATGACTCTTTTTTAAATATTGAAACGATTCGTTAAAATCAAGCTTATGATAAGATTTTTGATCTTCTTTTGAAACACGCTCACCATTTGGATCCGGAACATAACGCAAGATGGAGCGAATGCCTTCAGCAGGGTGGAAATAATCCGATACGGAAAAAATCCAACCTTCTTTTGTGATAAAAAAATCACGTAAAATCGGATCGACAGTTGATTTTTTTTGAACAGAAACAGAATATGCCACAAAATCCCTTCTCAATGAATAAAGAAATGAAACAAAGAAAAATAAAAAGGTATTGTTTTAAAAAAGAGAGAAATGGAAAAAAAACAAGAAACAGAAAAAAGGGAATATGAAAAAATGGGAAAGGGGATAACGGAAAAAGATGTATCAATTATTCGTTATCATCATCGCTTTCAATGCCCATGGCAGTTAAGAAGCGCTTAAAAACGGATTCTTCAACGAGTTTTTGCAATATTTGTTTGTCTTTGGCAAAACTGAAAACGCCAAGCGGGATTTTTGCACCGGCTGCTGTCGGATGACCGCCTGCGTTTTCGCCAAACGCTTGGCGCATAACATCTCCTAAATGAACGCGAATGTCATTGTTTCTGGAAGAAACGCAAATGTTGTCATCAATAATGCCAAAAACAATTGTTGTTGAAATGCCCTCCAAAGACAACAAATATTCAGCTGCTTGAGGCAAAGAATCGCGATTTCGAATAACACCAACGTTTGAGAGAAGGCAGGTTCCAAAAATTTCTCTGTTTCGAATGGCTTCGCCGAGAATATCTAATGTTTCAACTGACATCGACGGTGTTTCAACTTGTGTTAATAAATCGTGATCCGAAAGCGGATGTAAAAATGATGCGGCTGCAAAATCCGCCGAGGTTGTATTGCGTCTGAAATCGTTTGTATCTGTGCGAATACCAAAAAGAAGAGCCGTTGCCAACTCTTTAGAGACGGCAATATCCATTTGCTGGAGATATTTGGTTAAAATTGTTGCGGAAGCGCCGACATTTGTTCGAATGTCGATGAAATCAGCAGCAGGCTCTAAGCCCACATAAGAATGATGATCAATAATAATCCCGATTGGAGTGTCACCAGGGATCGAATTATTCACAGACGGAATGGCATTGTCCACAAGAGCCAATTGATCGTATTTTTCAAAGATGTCGTTGCTTGAAATCTTAATCATCGGGATGGACAATAAGTTGATGAAGGCTTTATTTTCGTGATGGCCGACTTTGCCGTCATATAAAATTTCCGCTTTAATGTTGTACTTTTTTGTAATTTCCATCAAAGCATACCCGCTGGAAATGGAGTCCGGATCAGGATTGTCATGGAGAACGATACCGAGTGTACAGCCACGGTGCTCTTCCATCCATTTAGCCAAGCGGTTTCCGATATTTTTGTTTTCAATTAAATCAAGATATTCTGTAATTGTCTTTGAAACGATTTGAGGCGGAACGAAAACATAGTCAGATCCGGCAGTGATCATGTCACCACGTTTCAAACTGTCCGAAGCGCGAGAAATAACTTTAACAGATGGCGGAATGAGCGGCTTTAAATTTGCCACAGATTTTGTATTGGCATCATCATTTGAACTGAGAACGGCAAGGCAAATCAAGTTGCGCATGTCGATAAAGCCCAGCAAATTTGGGTCAGTGATGTCGCCGATCAGCGCATTAAACCCTTCCTGGCGAAGTGTTTCAACACGCGTTTTATCAATATCAATGATTGTGATTTCTTTTTCAGATTTGCGCAATTCCTTTGCAACTGCAAATCCAATAATGCCACCGCCCAAAATCAAAAATTCCGGCTTCGGTTTTTTAACACTTTCAACGTTTTTTTGAGAAGAAGTCATGAGAGTCACCCTTTGAAAACTTAATAAATTTGAAGAATTTTGAAGAAAATCATGAGTTACTTATGCTGCGCCAATAAATTTTATTTGAATGATAATGCAGAAAATAAGTAATGAATAAATGATGGATAAGTAATGAATAAATGATGGATAAATAATGGATAAATGATGGATAAATGATGGATAAACTTGTTTTAATGAATTGAAGATTGGATTTTTCGTTAAATTTTTTGAATAAAGCAAGCGAAGATTGTAATATATCAAACTTTTGACCTAGTATTTAAATCCATTTATTTATTAATATTAAAAAAGGAATAGTTAAAATATTCTAACAAGAAATAAAGAGTAAAAAAGTATCAAATATTTGAGAGAAAGGAACGGATATGAGACAAACAATTTTGACGGCAAACGAAATGAAGGCTGTTGATAAAAATGCGGCTTGGCTGGGAATGAGTCCGCTTCAGCTGATGGAAAACGCAGGACATGCTGTTTCTGAAGTCGTTGCAGGACACTTGAATGTGAATACTGTTAAGTATGCGGTCACCGGAAGCAGAAAAAAAGAAACATTTGAAACGGCCAGCAAAAAAAGCGGATCCATTTTAAAAACGATTCCTTCTGCGGATATGCCGGCACTACTTGATACACACATCATATCATCCGCCCCGATTAAAGTTTTATTTTTTGCCGGACTTGGAAACAACGGCGGAGATACGTTTGTTGCTGCCAGGCATTTGGCAGATTTGAATATCTCGTCGGTTATTTTCCTGTTTGGAACACCCGATAAAATCAAAACTCGGGAAGCGCAGCAAAATTACAATTTATTAAGTCAAACAAGTTTTGTGACAACTGTCGAGATCAACAGTGAATTTGAAATGGGAAAAGCTTGGGAAAAATACGGAAAAGAAGCATCTGTGATTGTGGATGGCATTTTTGGAACCGGATTTTCAGGCGAAGTCAAAGGCATGGAAAAAGCGGCCATTTCTCAAATCAATTCACAGAAGAAAAAAAGAAGTGATATTTTTGTTTTATCGGTGGATATTCCATCCGGACTGATGCCGGCGGAGCAAGATCAAAAAGACCAAAGGCGCCTGAATACTGTTGTGAAAGCCGATACAACCGTCACCTTTCACAAAATGAAAACATTCTTGGAAACCCCCGAAGCCATCAAATATGCCGGAAACATGATTGTCAAACCAATCGGCATTCCTGAAAATGCAGAGAAATACATCGGTCCGGGAGATTTTATCGGTCTTTATCACCGTGAAAATGTGAGCCGAAAAGGAGATAGCGGAAAAGTTCTTGTGATCAGCGGCGGTCCATATACGGGCGCGCCGGCTCTTGCCGGAATGGCTGCTCTTCGAACGGGATGCGATATTGTCACCCTTGCTGTTCCAAAAAGTATCTATGAAATTGTGGCGTCATTTTCGCCGGAACTTATTGTAAAAAAATTGACCGGAGAAAAGCTATCTATTGAAGATATTCCCACGCTTAAAGAACTCATTGCAGAACACGATGTTGTCGTTGTCGGTCCGGGTCTTGGGAAAGACCCCGAAGTTCTTCAAACGGTTGCCGAATTGATTCCTGAGTTCAAAAAGGCAGTGATTGATGCCGATGCATTGCGGCCGGAAATATTTGCAGCCATCATGGAAAACAAAAAAATCAATAAACCGGAAATTGTGATAACGCCTCATTTCAATGAGTTTTCAAGAGCAGCCGCATATATCGGATTCATGCTCCCCAAGAAAAAAGAAGACATGAAAGATGATGAAATTGAAAAAATGATTGTTCAAGTCTGCGATCAATTCAATGTCACTGTCTTATTAAAAGGTCCGATTGATATGATTTCGACCGGACATTTTGAAAAAACAAGATACAATTCTACCGGAAATGCCGGAATGTCTGTCGGTGGAACGGGAGATATTTTAGCAGGCATTGTCGGCGGACTCTTGACAAAAAACAAAGCTGAAAATGCTGCTTGCTGTGGTTCATTTATTTGCGGACGTGCCGGAGACCTCTCTTATTTGGCAAAAGGAAATGCTTTGATTCCGTCAGATCTATTACCTAATATTCCAAAAGTGTTTTTAGCAACATTTGACAAAAGGCTTGTTAAAATAGACAAAAAACCCGACAAAAAGAAAAATGAAATGAAGAAAAAAAATATAAAACGAAAGAAATGAAAAAATCGAATGAAAAGAAAAACGAGATAAAAACAAAAAGAATAAAATGAAATTATCAAAGAAAATGTTTTTATGAAAAGGTTTTCTTTCACGCATGTCTCAAAAAAATATAAAATAATTATTAAGAGGTTATTCAATTGAAAATTATCGGCGGTCCATCATCTCAAACACTTGCCTGCCGTGTGGCGGCACTGCTTCAATGCACTCCGACTGTTACGGATTATGTGCGTTTTCCTGACAATGAACAATATTTGAAAATTTTAGATGATGTGGATGGGCAAGATGTCATCATTATCCAAAATACAACAACGGATTCGGATTTAATTGCGCTTTTGCAACTTTTAGACGCTTGTGAATCGGCTAAAAAAATCAAAGTCGTGATCCCATACATGGGGTATGCCCGCCAAGACAAACTTTTTAACAAGGGAGAAGCCATCAGCGCCCGTGCCATGGCAAAGACGATTGCTGCTGAATCATTGGATGCTGTTTTTACAATTAACATTCATAAAAAATTCATTTTAGATCATTTCACATGTCCGACGACGGATCTGGATGCTTCGTCGCTGATCGGGAAATACATTTCCGACTTAAAATTAAGTAAACCGCTCTTGATTGCGCCGGATGCCGGCGTCAAAAACATGGTTGAAAAGATGGCTGCCGGTTTATCTTTGGATCATGACGTCTTTGAAAAGACGCGCTTTAGCGGCGATTCCGTGGCAATTAAAGAAAAGCCGATGGACATCAAAGGGCGCGATGTCATCATTGTTGACGATATGATTGCCACCGGCGGTACAATGGCAGAAGCCGTCAAAATATTATACCAAAACGGTGCCAAAGACATCTATACAGCTTGTGTCCACCCCGTTTTAACACGAAATGCCGTTTTGCGTTTATACAATGCCGGTGTCAAAGACATTATATCGACAGACACCATCGAAAAGATTCAAAGTCATATCAGTGTCGCGCCTCTTATTGCAGATGCTTTGAAAAGATGATGTTTACATTATTTTTTCCATCTTTTTTTATTTCACCATTATTCAAGTTATATTTTTGATAATATGTTATATTTGTCACATTTTATTTTTTTTCAATCATTTTATTATTAAATCAATTGAATTTGTCTAAAAACCATTTTTCTTTGTCAGGAACGTTTATATTTTTTTAAAATCTCTTAGAAGTTATGACAAATTCAAAGATTGACAAGACTGAAAAAATGAAGAGAAAAGAAAGCTCGAAATCAAATGATTCTTATGTTTCCGCCACGAACAAAGAAAAAACGTCTGACAAAAAAACGGAAAAAGATGAACGTTGTTATGTTTCTGTTCACAAAAACGAATTATCGGCTGTTAAAGTAACCTATTCTGAAAAATCAAAATCCGAGAGTGATGATGCCGAAAGTAATCCAAAAGGATTGTATTCTGACAAAAATTCTAAAATTGTTGACGATTACGCTTCGAATAAAAATTGGAGATCTCGTATCCAAGAAGCGATTTCCGATTCTTCCAAAAGAACAGAAAAAACATGGCCGGATGCATCCTTTTCTCCTCAGCGCCTCTCAAAAAAGAAAGAAGAAAATATTCTTTGGGAAATTGATGACAAAATAACAGCAGAGAAATTTTCAGAAGACAAAAAATCCCAAAATCAAAACATAAAAAAAGAAGGGATTGACCGCTCCGAAAGATATGCAAAGTGGCTGTCTGAACGAAACGAAGCAATCAAAAAACAAGACGAAGAGATTGCAAAAAAATCAGCTGACAAAAAGAAAAAGTCACTAAATGCTGAAAAACATGATATTTGGTATGCTCAAAGAGAAGCAAAATTAAAACAGCAAGATGAAGAGCTTGCAAAAAAATCAATTGACAAAAAGAAAAAGTCATTGAATGCCGAAAAATATGATACTTGGTATGCTCAAAGAGAAGCAAAATTAAAACAGCAAGATGAAGAACTTGCAAAAAAATCAGCTGACAAAAAGAAAAAGTCACTAAATGCTGAAAAATATGATGCTTGGTATGCTCAAAGAGAAGCAAAATTAAAACAGCAAGATGAAGAGCTTGCAAAAAAATCAGCTGACAAAAAGAAAAAGTCACTAAATGCTGAAAAATATGATATGTGGTATGCTCAAAGAGAAGCAAAATTAAAACAGCAAGACGAAGAGCTTGCAAAAAAATCAGCTGACAAAAAGAAAAAGTCATTAAATGCTGAAAAATATGACGCTTGGTGTGCTCAAAGAGAAAAAAAATTAAAACAGCAGGATGAAGAACTTCCAAAAAACGTTTCTGAAAAAAAGAAAAAGTTACTGAATGCTGAAAAATATGACACGTGGTATTCCCAAAGAGAAGAAAAATTAAAGCAGCAAGAAAAAGAACTTGTAAAAAACATTGCTGAGAAAAAGAAAAAGTCGAAAAATGCTGAAAAATACGACATATGGTATGCCCAAAGAGAAGCAAAAATAAAGCAGCAAGAAGCAGAATTTGAAAAAAAAGAGAATGAGAAAAAGAAAAAACTGTTGAATGCTGAAAAATACCGCATTTGGTATGCCCAAAGAGAAATAAAACTAAAACAGCAAGAAGATGAGCTTTTCAAAAACATCACTGACCAAAAGAAAAAAGAACGATCAGCTGAAAAGTATACTGCTTGGAAAGAAGAACGTGACAAAAAAATAAAAGCTGAGGAAAAGGATTTGAAAAAGAAAGTGACACAAATACAAAAAACGCAGCAAAAGGCATCGTTATTTAAAACATGGTTCTCAGAAAGAGAGGAAAAGATCAACAATGAAGAAAAAGCATTGGCTGAAAAGATAAAAGAAAAGAATAATCCAATTCAATCAGATGTTAAAATTGCCGAGGAATCGGAAATTAAACCGGAAGAAGATATGGAAATAACAAAACCGGAAGAAGAAATTGAAATAGCAAAACCGGAAGAAGATATGGAAATAGCAAAACCGGAAGAAGATATGGAAATAGCAAAACCGGAAGAAGATATGGAAATAACAAAACCGGAAGAAGAAATTGAAATAGCAAAACCGGAAGAAGATATGGAAATAGCAAAACCGGAAGAAGATATGGAAATAACAAAACCGGAAGAAGATATGGAAATAACAAAACCGGAAGAAGAAATTGAAATAGCAGAACCGGAAGAAGATATGGAGATAACAGAACCGGAAGAAGAAATTGAAATAACAGAACCGGAAGAAGAAATTGAAATAACAGAACCGGAAGAAGAAATTGAAATAACGGAACCGGAAGAAGAAGTTGATTCTGAATATGAAAGAGAGCTTCGGATTCTTTTAGGCGAAAAGAAAAAGCTTGAACAATTGAGAGAAACAAAAGAAAATAGAAAGAATTTAGATAGTGAATTCGTTGTCTAAATTCTTTCTATTTTTTTTATTTTCATTTTTTTTGAAACGGGAGCGAAACATGAAATCAAAGGATTATCGCTTTTTTTATGAATCTTTAAATTCCTTTGATGATGTGAAAGCGTTGTCTAAAAAGCATCATGTTTCTTGCGGGGTACTGGCTTGCATTTTGAGTCAAAAGATTGTAGGAAATGTGAAAAAAACACATCAGCAATTCAAAAACCAGGAAGAAAATGTTGTCAGAGAATGGAAAAGCGGAAAAACGTTTTTAGAAATCTCCCAAAGATACAGGTATCCGCCGACTTTGGTTTCAACATTAATTCTTCAAAATACGGGATGCAAAAAAAAAGAGATTGCTCAATATTACGAAGACACAAAAAGCATTCCAAATCCGCGTCTTCAAAAAGAACTCGCAGAATCGCTGAATGCAGATTATTATTTTTCGCCAAAAGCTCATAAACTACAGAAAAAAAAAGGAGAAATCGGTGAAAATATTATTTCCCTTTGGCTGGAAAAAAAGGGATATGAGTATGTGGGCGAAAATGAACTGCGCACTTTTGGAAATGACGGGAAAACGCCGGATTTTTTGCTAAAAGAACCATTTTATTTGGATATCAATAATACCGCTGATATTGACAATTCTGTTAATATTGACAATTCTGTTGATATTGATAATTCTTATGATTTTGATACGGCAGATGATACCGAAAAATCAAAAATTTATTGGATCGAGAGTAAAGCGCTTTTTGGAGAAATCAAAGAGCATAAAAATTATGAAAAAAAACAATTTTTAGAATATTCCAATAGGTACGGTCCCGGTCTTGTTGTTTATTGGTACGGGTTTGAAAATGATATCAACAAGGAGAAAAAACAGGGGTATCACATCACAGATTATTCTTTTTTCAAAAAAGATTTATCGGACCAAGTGGATCAAATTTTGAAGTTCATGGTTTACTGGTAAAAAACAAATCTTTTTTTATTTAAACCTCAATCATTCGTTTATGTACGATGTATTTGATGTTCGAAAAGATTTTCCGATTTTGGAAAAAATTGTTTATTTGGATAACGGGGCAACCACTCAAACCCCAAAGCCGGCTGTCGAAGCCATGATTTCGTATTATTATGACTATGCCGCCAATTATGGGCGGGGCGCTCATCAATTATCCATAAAATCAACCAATGCTTTTGAAGATGCTCGTGAAACCGTTGCTGATTTTTTGAATGTGCCGCCTGAAAAATTGGTTATGACAAAAAATACGACAGACGGCATTAACATTGTTGCCGATGGCTTCGGATTTGAAAAAGGTGATCATATGATCACAAGCTTTGCCGAGCATCACTCAAACATTGTCCCCTGGCTTTCCAAAAAAGAAAAAGGCATTTCTGTATCCGTTGCCGACATTGATTCCTATGGTTACATCAATCCCGCTCAAATTGAAGGCATGATCACCGATCAAACAAAATTGATTGCCATCAACCACATTTCAAATGTTTTTGGCGCCATTCAAAATGTTTCGGAAATTATCCGAATCGCCCACAAAAACAACATCAAAGTCCTTATTGATGGCGCTCAGTCCGCCGGTCACATCCCGCTTGATCTGAAAAAATTAGACTGCGACTTTTTTGCCGCAGCCGGTCATAAAGGTTTATTGGGACCGCAAGGAACCGGCATTTTGTACATCAAGAATCCCGATGAAATCGCCCCGACAACCCTTGGCGGCGGAACAACAGCCGAATGTGACGGTGCCTGCTACACGACAAAATCTTCACCCGATTGTTTTGAAGCCGGAACTCCAAACCTTCCCGGAGTTATCGGACTTGGAGCTTCTGTGCGTTATATTCAAAAACTCGGCGTTTCAAATATTGAAAAACATGAAACCGATCTTGCAAAATCCACTGCCAAGCGGCTCAAAGAAATTAACAGCATTGAAATTTATGGTCCTGATGATCGGGCAGGATTGGTCTCATTTAATATCAATGGAAAAGAACCACATACCGTTGCCATGCTTCTTGACAAATACAAAAACATCTGCGTCCGAAGCGGTTATCATTGTGCTATGCCGGGTTTAAAGTCTCTTGGAATTAAAGGTTCTGTCCGTGCGTCTTTTGCACTTTATAATACATGGGAAGAAGTTGATGTTTTTGTTGAAACGGTTGAAAAAATCATAAAAAACGAATAAACAAAAACGAATAAATGAAAACGGATAAACAAAAAAGGATTCGTATTTTTTCATTTAATTTTTATGGATGTGAATCCGTTCGATTCAATCACCTAAGGGCGACTGATCGAACGGGTGGTTGATTCTGGTTTGATGATTGAAAAAAGAAAATTGAAACATCATTTTATAACAAATCAATAAACAGGGGTACCGTTTTCCCCCCAAATCATCAAATGCGTTTAAAGAAAAACGGTACCCCGTTTTTGAATCATTTCAAAGAAAATGATGTTTCGGATATAAAAAATACCAAAATCAAATCCCACATACCTTTTTCTCAAAAACATCCAAACCCCCTCAAATTTTGTTTTCAGTAGCGCAGCGGATGAAAGCAAAATTTGAGCGTTTAAAAAAAAAAAATATTTCTATCTGGTCTATTACCGCTTTTAATGTTGCTGTTTTTTATGATTATTGCCACCGCTTTTATGTTGCTGCTTTTTATGTTGCTGCTTTTTATGATTGCCGTCCTCGCCTATAACTTAAAACAAAAAACGGATTTGTATTTTTCTATTATATTTTTATGGGTGTGAATCCGTTCGATTCAGCCGCCTTGGGGCGACTGATCGAACGGGTGGTTGATTCGGGTTTGATGATGATAAAGAAAAACGAAACATCATTTTTCATATCGTATCAATAAAACGGGGGTACCGTTTTCCCCCAAATCATCAAATGCTTTTAAAGAAAAACGTACCCCGTCTTTTATTCGCTTCAAAAAAAATGATGTTTCTGTTTTAAAACAAAATCAAAAACAAAGATCGTAAAAACAAAGACCATAAAAAAAGAAAAAACAAAAAAACAAAAAAAAGAAAAAATTACTGTTCAATAAGAACAGCATTGATGACACCGTCTTGACCCGGGCGGCTTGTTACTTTAACGAGACCGAGGGTTGTTTGGACGACGGAGCCTTTTGTCATGATGTTACGTCTGATGAAGTGTTTGTTGGCTGTGTTGTCAACGACGTTTTCAGCGGTGACGCGTTCTGTCTTGCCTGTTGTTTGGTTGGTCACATTGACGTATGTTTCACTGAGAAGTCTGACTTTTCTGTTACCACCGCGCGTTGCAACGTTTTTACTCTTTGTCGGACCAAGCCGGGTTTCGGCAGATTCGCGGCCCGTTTCAAATTTTCTCTTTTTTCTACCGGCTATGTATTTGCCGCCGGTGTAGATTCTGTGTGATTTTCCTTGCCATCTCATGATGAATCCTCGATAATCTTTAATTAAATGATAATGATTTGATGAAAAACTTACTTATGAAAATTTCTCGGCAAATCCGCCAGCCGATCAACATTTGATGGGAGCAAATCATCAAATGGCAACAAAATTTTCTAAAAGTGTAAAGCTTTTATGATGAAGTTAACAATACAAATAATTCAATATATGAACTTTACGATTCGATAAGTTGATGATTGGCTTATAAATGACGACTTATTATTTGAATTATGGTGAAACAAAAGAAATAATCGAAATAATAACCAAAAAAGAACCAAAAAAGAACCAAAAAAGAACCAAAAAAGAACCAAAAAAGAACCAAAAAAGAACCAAAAATAAAATCTGTATAGAAGGTAAAATAAAGGAAAACAACATAAGAAATAACAACAATGATTCGTATTAAAAAAACGCATTGGTTGAAAAAATTATAATAATTTATATTTTTACGAATAAAGGGGATTACAAATGACAACCTTGAAAATGGCAACAATCTGCGATCATATAAACAAAATCACAGCACACAGTGACGGTGAAATAACGCATGTCGTTATTGAATCAACCTGTCCGAAAATAAATAAATGGGGAACGGAATTTGACATTCCGTTAGCAAATTTAATGGACATGCATGAAACCATTTTTGCTGAAAAAACCAAAAACGGTGCTTTAACGCCAACATGCTTTGTCCCGACTCTTATTGCAAATGTCGTTTGGCTTGAAAACGGCATGATTTCAAAGAGCCTTGTCAAAAAAATGTCACCAATTAAAATTGACTTTGACGAGGAATGAAATAAAAACAATTAAAAATGAAGACGTTAAAAGAAGAGTGAATGACTCATCCAAACTCTTCTCCTTTTTTTGACAAACCTATAGATGGATTGATAGATAAATCGGCAGATGCATCAGAAAGTGCATCAGAAGATGTATTGGCAGACATATCTGCGGATAAAAAGTATATCGCAGACTCTGCCGTTTTTATTATGGGAAACTGCCCGTTTCCTTTTTCTCAAATGATATCTGTGCCGCGCGTCGAAGATGAAATGAGGAGTGATGAGGCACTTCTTCGGTATGACATTGCCAAAACCGAAGGACTGAGAATTGAAGCTGTTGACAAAAAATACACGGCTCTTGTTGAAGAACAAGCCAAACAAACCCGAGATTTTGAAAAATTATCACAAACGGACATTGATGTTTTGTCAAAAGCGTTGGAATACCAAAAACAATATCAAGACAACGCTGTTCTTTTAACGGATGATTTTGCTGTCCAAAACATCGCCGCACGCCTTGGAATTGTTGTTGTTCCGATCGCTCAGCGTGTTATAAAAGATCAAATCATATGGCAAAAACAATGTATTGGCTGCCACCGCCATTTCAATGATGGGGAAGAATGTCCGATTTGCGGATCCCCTCTTCGGAAAAAAATGAAAAAGAAATTGAAGCAAAAACCGAAAACGATATGATATGTTTCGTATTGAAGGAAAAAATGAAACACAATTTTTATCAAGTCTGTGAAATCAGGGTACCGTTCTCAAAAATTAAAAAATAGTTTGGGGAAAAATCAATAAAATTGGAACACCAAAAAAATTGTGGAAATTCATCAAATTTGTTCTGTGTTCTTTGATCTTTTCATTAATCTTTATTTGTCGATTTTTTAACAAGACAATCTTCCTTATTGCAGGGTGAACTTTTTCCCCAAAGATCATTGAACATTGTGTCCTTATAAAATTCATAAATTTGATTATTGACTTTGTTGCTACCTTTTCTAACAACATAGATTGGCATATTAACGCCGCGCGTATTAGAACCATAATGATGTATAAAGACACAGTTATCAGTAATAATACAATTGACCACGGGAGCAAAATCGTTTGTCCTTATTTCAGTCCTTAACGTCTTGGGAATATTATCATCCTTTATGCGGTCGATTGTTACAAAAAGGCGACTTATGTTGCCCTTAACTGATTTACTAAATCTGTTATCAGAATCACCGAAAACCATGTGCTCGCGTAGATGGGCCTGCTCACCGTTTGGGTCAATAAAAATCATTCTCAATATTCCATCGCGATCGACAAGAAACAATTTCCAAAAGTCATCGGTTTTTTTGGAAATTTCGTCACAAGCAAAACCGATTACACTAATGTTTTTAGTATTATCTAGTTCTTTTGCTAATAAGTTCTTTAGCTTTGGATCATCTCTATTTTTGAAAGCAATTGTGTATCCTTTATTGAAAAATTGTTTATAAGTATAAAAAGACAAAAGAAAAGCAAAAACAAGTATAGCAATGATAAGAAGAAACGTATTCCAGCTTGCGATATTATTCGCCCAATCTTCTGGCTTTTGAGTAATAATTGTTATGAGTATTCCGATTAATGCCAGACCTATTCCAATTAATGCTAAATATTTTACATACGAATCTTTATCCACGTTACACCCTCATGTTTTGACTGCCTTTAATATTCAATATAAAACTATGATATATTTTTCGGTAACCCTTATATTGGGATAAAAATAATTTAAATTTTCTTTATTCTATAGGAATAAATCGAAACATAACAAACTTTTCAAAACTGATGGATTAAATAGGAGAAAAGCATTTCAACTCATAAAATAAAACCGAATAATCGAGGGGGAAAAATATGAAGAAAATCGAAGAATTGGCTCAAAAGGCAGATGAATTGCAAAAAAGCGGGCTTTCAACCGGACAAATTGCCGACGAACTCAACATATCCACAGAAACTGTCGTCTGGCTTCTGACAAACAAAAAACCAAGTGCTGACGGCATGATCCCAAAAGATGTTTCTGTCAACTGGAGCACACTCGGCAAAAATGCAACACGGTTGCGCTGCATCGCTCAAATCCTTTGCGACATGGTGTATGAAGAAACATGGAAACGAAATGAAAACATCGACGTTGTTGTCGGGGTTTCTTCAAGCGGTGTTCCGGTTGCAAGTTTTATGGCAGATGAATTGGTATCAGAATTTTCAATTTATTATTCACGCAAAGGAAAGAACAAAGAAGACACAGCCAGAGGCGCTTTCAGCCGCAACTTTGCAGACATTCACGGCAAAAGCTGTATCATTGTCGATGACGTCATCACAACAGGCAGTACATTAATGGATGTTGTTGCCCAAACAAGAGACGCCGGTGCTGAACCGATTGCAATTGCTGTTTTGGTTGACAAGGTCGGCTTTGAAGAAATCGAAGGCGTTCCTGTTGTTTCAATGCTGAGAATTACACGCCTCGGATAAATTCGGATTTAATCCGAATTCTTTTTTTTATTTTTCTGTTTTTACTTTTTTGTTTTTTATTTGTTTCGTTTTATTCTTGTTTTTTGTTTTTTCTTTCTGCTTTTTACTTTTTCTTTTTGATTTTCCGCTTTTGACTTTTTCGATTTTTTAAAAATAACAAATTTTAAAAAGGGTAAAACCATTCAGATTACATTTCCTATCAAAATCAAATTTTAACGGCGTTACTTGTGTATTCATCAGAGTTGGCAGAATTAGGGCTTGTGATCTTCAGGCAAGAAAGCGGAAACGGTGGAATCAAACCTCACATTTTCATTCGATTTAAATCAAAAAACGGAAAGAGTCAAACATTTGCAATTGACACGACCAGAACACCTTCATCAAAAACACAACCGGACGCTTATTTAATTACACATGCCCACTCCGATCACTTTGGAAAATCCGCCATGCTTTCTGAAAGGGCTTGGTGCTCTAAAGAAACCGCTAAAGCTTTGGAAATCCGATATGAGAAGGAATATAAAGGCAACACTTTTGAAATGGGGGACACCATAAACATTAATGATGCCGATATTCAAACATTTGATGTCGGGCATACGCCCGGGTCCACCGCTTTTTTTTGGGAAAATGAAATCGGAACAAAAGTATTGGTTACCGGCGACGTTAAAGACCCATCACAGCTGCCGAAATGTGATGTTTTGATAACAGAAGCCAGTTATGGCGACCCCGAAGATATGAGCTGCTATTTTAAAGATGATGTTGAAAGTCTTCATCATGCCATTTTATCGCATCTCGGCGAAAAGAAAATCGCATTTGGTGCTTATGAATTTGGCAAATCTCAAAAGGCAGTCTCGCTTATTCGGGAAATGGGATACGACGGTCCGATCGCCATGAACAGCAAAACACTTTCTTTAACAGAAAACTTTGTTTACAATGCCGGAAAACTGGTTGAGCTCGGCAATCATGTCTCTTCCACTGAAAATTTCAAATCTGTTTCTTGTTCTCAAACTCAAATTGTGAAAAACGAGGGCAGCTGTGTTGATGCTGTTAAAATGCAGACTTATTCTTCTTACGCTTATTCATCCGCTGAAATGAAGGCAACTTCTAAAAACGATTGCAGTATATGCATTGTTCCGATCAGCGAATTATCCTCTTTCGGATCGGATACAAAAAAATATGTTTTAACTTGCCGTTTGGACTATCCTTTTGAAAACATTCGGCTCAGCGACCATTTGGATGTTGGCGGATTGACACAAATGGTTAAAAATATTTCCCCGAAAGTGACGGTTGTTTACCATCCCGACAAAGACCCGCGAACCGACAAATTTGCCAAGCATCTTGAAAAAAATGGATTTAAAGCTTGTTCAATCAATCAAATTCAAATTCTTGCCTGTCATAAAAAACACAATGGGTCGGCGGATTGAAATCCGGCGTCTCAATATTTGAAAAATAAATGTATTGATGAGGGTCGTCAACGGGTTTAAATATGTCATATGCTAAAATGACGACATAATTTTGAAATTGAAATAACAATAATTTGGAGAATTTATTTATGG
>Ga0099364_10003391_pt1 | contig 24741 bp, 24 predicted proteins | sample TergutTh196P3_FD_73070 | JGI IMG/M metagenome (GOLD analysis project Ga0099364, IMG submission 73070) | Microcerotermes parvus P3 segment gut microbial communities from Pointe-Noire, Republic of the Congo - Th196 P3 | ecosystem: Host-associated > Arthropoda: Insects > Digestive system > Gut ...
CAGGTCATCGGGTGTGCCCCAACGGTTTGCGGGAGTTTTAGCGAGGATGAAGCTGTCAAACGGGTGCGGGCTGCCGTCCGGCTGCTTCTCGCGCAGCGGCGCTGTCTGCGGTGTCGCGATATAGCCGGGCCCGAGCCCGTTGCATTGAATATTGAACCTGCCGAACTCGGAGGCGATATTTTTTGTCAGCATTTTCAGCCCGCCCTTTGCCGCCGCGTAAGCGCTGACGGTTTCGCGCCCGAGCTCGCTCATCATGGAGCAGATATTGATTATTTTGCCGCCGCCCTTTTTGATCATGGAGGGTATGACGGCTTTTGCCACGATAAACGGCGCGTTCAGGTCAACGTCGATGACCTTGCGGAAATCGGCGGCGGACATTTCCGTCATGGGTACGCGCTTGATGATCCCCGCGTTATTGACGAGAATGTCTATAACGCCCACTTCCTTTTCAATTTGAGGGATGAGCTTATTTACGGCGTCCTCGTCCGTAACGTCGAAAACATAGCCGTGTACATTGATTCCGGCTTCCTTGTAGTTAGCGAGCCCCTCATTGAGCGATTCCCGGCTGCCGGTGTTAAACACAATTGTCGCGCCCGCCTGCGAAAGCGCCTTCGCGATCGCAAAGCCTATGCCGTGCCTGGCGCCCGTCACAAGCGCGATTTTGCCTTTTAAAGAGAAACTGTCCAAAACGTTCATGTTCCGTGCTCCTATTTCAAATCCGCGGCTTGGATGGTGTCCATATCGTCGAACGCCTGATTTTCGCCGCCCATTGCCCAGATGAACGAGTATCTGCCGGCGCCGCAGCCGCTGTGAATGCTCCAACTGGGGCTTATTACCGCTTCAAAGTTATTTATAACGATGCTGCGGATTTCGCTCGGTTCGCCCATAAAATGGAAGACAGCGCCGCCTTCGGGGATCTCAAAATATGTATAGACCTCCATCCGGCGCTCGTGGGTATGCGCGGGCATGGTGTTCCAGACGCTGCCCGGCTCAAGCTCGGTGAGCCCCATCAAAAGCTGGCAGGTGGGCAGGACATCCGGGTGGATGAACTGGTTGATTACGCGCTTGTTGCAGGTTTCCGCGGCTCCGACGGGCTTTTTAGCGGCGTTGGCAATGGAGAGCATCCGCGTTTCATAAGAGCAGTGCGCGGGTGCGCTGGCGCCATAGAAACGGGCGGGGTTTGCCGCGTCCTCGCTTTGGAAAATTACCTCCTTTGCGCCCTTTGTGACATACAGGCAGTCCTTGTAGCCCATTTTGTAGGATGTGCCGTCCACAGTACAGATGCCGTTGCCGCCGAGGTTGAAGAATCCGCCCTCGCGCCGCTCAAAAAACGAATTTGTGCCGAAACTTTTCCAGACGTCCAAATCCTTGTCAATAGAAACCCGCTCGCGGACAGGCATGACGCCGATCGTGACCATGCGGTCAACGTGCGAGTAGACGGTGCGGACCTCGTCCGGGCGGTAGAGGTTCTGTATCAGAAATTCGGAGCGCAGTTCCTCGGAAGTGTAGCGCTTTACGTCGCGCTGGTTTGCGGAATATCGTATATCCATAATAATGTACATTCCTTTCTTTTTATTTTTACAGCGTAACGCCGTTTTTAAAAATTGCCAGATCCCGTATGCCGAATTGCTCGGTTTTTGTCCGCGCCTCTCCGGAGGATATATCACGGACAAGTTTATATAAATCGTCTCCAAGCGAGAGAATATCCGCTCCGGCGATGATGCTCCCCGCGTCAAAATCAATCCAGTTGCGTTTTTTATTCGCAAGCGGCGTATTGCTTGAGATTTTCACGGTGGGGACAGGCGAACCGAAAGGCGTGCCGCGCCCCGTTGTGAAAAGTATAATATGCGCGCCGCTTACGGCAAGCGCGGTTGAGGCAACAAGGTCATTGCCCGGCGATTCAAGAAGGTTAAGCCCTTTTTTTACCGCCTGCTCCCCGTATTTTAGCACGTCCGCGACGGTTGCGCGCCCGGCTTTTTGCGTGCAGCCAAGCGATTTTTCCTCCAGTGTGGTTATGCCTCCATCTTTGTTGCCGGGAGAAGGGTTTTCGTATACGGGCTGACCATAATCGGTAAAATACGCCTTGAAGCCGTTTATCAGCCTTACGGTCTTGCCGAAGACCTCTTCGCTCTCACAGCGGTTCATGAGGATGGTTTCCGCGCCGAACATCTCCGGGACTTCGGTCAGAATTGTTGTGCCGCCCTCGGCGATCAACCTGTCCGAAAACACGCCGATAAGAGGGTTTGCCGTGATACCGGAAAAGCCGTCGCTTCCGCCGCATTTGAGCCCGATGATAAGTTCGGAGGTCGGGATATCCTCGCGCTCAAACCCTTCGGCATAAGACGCAAGCTCCTCTAAAAGCTCCAACGCGGCTTGGGTTTCATCTTCGATGTCCTGGCAGACAAGAAATTTTACCCTTTCGATATTTTTGTGTCCAAGCATTTCCTGCATCCCTGCTGTAGTATTGTTTTCACAGCCGAGCCCAAGCGCTAAGACAGCCCCCGCGTTGGGATGGTTTATCAGGCCGCATAACGCTTTTTTGGTGTTTTCATGGTCGGTTCCAAGCTGTGAGCAGCCGTAAGGGTGCGGGAAACTGTAAATACCATCAATCGAGCCGCGTACAAGATTTTGCGCCCTTCTTCCGATAATATCGCCGATGGAGTTCAGACAGCCGACGGTCGGAATGATCCAGATTTCATTGCGGATCCCGGCTTTGCCGTTTTCGCGCCTGAATCCTTTAAAACCGCCCGCCGCCCGCGGGCTTGGCGGCGTCAGGCGCGGCTGATAGGCATACTCAATCTCTCCCTCGCTCAAAACGGTCTTCAAATTATGGTTGTGAACCGCCTCTCCCGCCGTTACAGAAACAGTTGCGCGGCCTATGGGATACCCGTACTTTATGACGTCTCCGCCCGCCGGTATATCCCTGAGCGCGATTTTATGCCCCGGGGCTATATCCGCTTTCGTCATGATTTTCTGTCCGCCGGCTGTGATAAAACTTTCTCCCGCTTTGATTGATCCAACAGCGACGGCTGTATTGTCGGCGGGGTTTATTACGATCGCGCGCATTTTCGAGGCGGGTGAAATCGTCAAACCTCGCCTCCCTTAACAGGTTCAAGTCCCAGCTTACTGAGATGAAGCCCGATATGCGCGCGCAAAGTTTCGCGGTACGCCCGTTCGTTCTCGCACAGGCATTTATAAATCCGCTCCCGGAAGGATTCTTTGTCCTCTGAATCACGGCCCTTGAGCAGGATGAGCCCGTAGCAGATGTGCAGTACCTGCCGCGCGTCCGGCTGGTTCAGCAAACCGGGCAGTTCCGCGTCCGTAAGGGAATCAGCGGGCGGGATGTTCCCGGTGTTCTCGGTCGTGTGATAATATCTTTTAGCTTCCGGCAGGTTTTGAAGGGAGAAAGTCAGCAAACGCCTGAAAAACGGCGCGTCCTTCACCGCAATGACGCGAAGGGCTTCGAGCCAGTTTGTCCCGGCGGTTTTCAAATGGAACTTGCCCTTTGAGTGTTTACCGACCAGAGGAAACACGGAGAATTTATCGCTGCCGGAGTGAACGCTGATTTTGTAGCCGAAATGCCGCGCGATATTGACGTGGGCTACGAACCCTTTTTCAAAGGCGCCGGTATCACCTTTAAAGTCAATCCCCTTCTGAAATTCCCCGGCGAAACGCGGCGCGAGGCATGTAAGAACGATGCCGCGGCGGTAAAGCTCGTTCGCGACGAAATAATGCGACTCAGGCAAAGTTTCCGTCGGCGTCTCGTCAACTGAAAGCTCAAAATCCACGTTTCGCCCGCAAGTAACGATACACTCGCGGTAAACGCGCTCCGCGTGCTCAATAGCGCCGCCGTAAATAAGAGCGTCGCGCTCCAGGCTTGCTTTCGAAAAAAATATCTCCGTTCCGTCCGCTAAACGAATTGTTTTGTTGATATATTCGGCCTCCCACCGTTCGCGATCTTCAGCCGGGAGCCCGTCGTAAAGCCCGCTCACGGCATCCTCGTCAAGTGACGGGATGTCGCTGCGTATGTGCTCCGAGCAGTCGAGCGTGATCATCGTAAATCCGCTGTCAAGCGCCATGTTGACTTCGGCTGCGGTCTTGACATGATCGCCGTCCGCGCCGAAGCCTGACATGTATCCCTCCTGAAACACAGCCCAAGTCGCGCTGTCGAGCACGTCGCCGAAGGTACGGCCTGTGAGGTTGAGTTCGCGGATGGATTGCTGCGCAAGTACAGGGAACACGTCATAATTTCGAATCAAGTCAATGTGGCCGGGCGAGGCGAGCCCCAACCGGTCGCCTAAACCCATGCTGACAGCGCGGCCTTTATGGCTCACAGGCGCGGTAAACGGGAACGCTTCACGAATAATCACGGCGTTTTCATGCGAGAGCGGGCAAATCTTGACTTTTTCGCCGCCGAAAAGCGACTCTTTCCCGTCAAGCCTGTTGTAAACGCTGTCTTTAGTGGAGTTTAGCGTAACAAAGAGCCTCTTTTCTTTGTTCGCAAAACCGATCCAAAACGTCGAACCGCCCGATTCGTAGCGCGAACGCGGGAAAGCATGTTCGTCAGCCGGCAATATGTTTTCCATTGGACATCCAATCCTTTCTCTAATTTATTAAACGTCAAACCCGAAGAAACGGACGGTGTTGTTGTAGCTTATGTCCTCCGCGATACGCCCGAGAGAGTCGAAGTCGGCATATTCGCCGTCCTCAAAAAGCTGTCCCAGAAAGTTGCACAGAATACGGCGGAAATACTCGTGCCGAGTGTAGGATAAAAAACTGCGGCTGTCGGTAAGCATACCGACAAAATTGCCGAGCAGGGTGCTGTTCGCGTAGTCTATAAGCTGTTTTTCCATGCCGGATTTCGTGTCGTTGAACCACCACGCCGCGCCAAGCTGAATTTTTCCCGGCCCGCAGTCCGCGCCACTCATGAAACAGCCCGCGATACTGGCAATTATCTCGCTGTCGGCGGGGTTCAGGCTGTAAAGTATCATGCGCGGCAGTTGCCCCGTCCTTTCCAGCGCGTCCATGAAATATGAAAGGTTTTGCGGCCTGCCCTGCCCGTTCATTGCGTCAAAGCCGGTGTCCGCCCCAATTTTAGCGAACATGCGGGAATTATTGTCACGCATACAGCCAAAGTGGATTTGCATCACCCAGCCAAGCTCATGGTATCTCCGCCCAAGATGCAGCAATAGGGCCGTACGGTATTTTTCGGCTTCCGGCGCGGTAATGTCCGCGCCATTCATTCCCGACTCAAAAATCGCGTCCAGCTCCGCGGCTTCGGCAGGGGCGTAAATACATCCCGCCAAAGCGTGGTCGGAGGCGCGGCATCCCATTTCATTGAAAAAGTCAATGCGCTCATCCAAGGCATTGCACAGTGAATCGAAGCCGGTTACCTTCACACCGCTGACATCGGACAGTTTCGCGATATATCCCGCGAATCCGCCGGATTCGATGTTCATGGCCTTGTCGGGGCGGAAGGCGGGCAGGACCTTAACTTTACAGGCGGGGTCGTCCGCGATTTGCCTGTGGTATTCAAGGCTGTCAACCGGGTCGTCGGTGGTGCAGATGAGCTTGACATTGCTCCGCTCAATCAGCCCGCGTACGCTCATGCCGGGTTCGGCGAGCTTAGCGTTGCAGGCGTTGTAAATTTCCGAGGCGGTGTCGGGGGTCAACTGCTTTTCAATGCCGAAATAGCGTTTGAGCTCAAGGTATGTCCAGTGGTAAACAGGGTTGCCCGCCGCTTTTGGAAGCACGGCGGCAAAATTTTTGAACAGCAGGAATGGGTCGGATTCGCGCGCGCCGGTGACACCGCTTTCCGGCATACCGCCCGCGCGGATCAGCCGCCATTTGTAGTGGTCGCCCCCAAGCCACACGTCGGAAATGGAGGTATAGCGTTTATCCCGCGCGATGTCGGCGGGGTTGACATGACAGTGATAGTCTATGATGGGCATCTTTTTCGCGTATTCATGATACAGTTTTTTTGCCGCGTCGTTTTTCAGTAAGAAATCCTCATTCATAAAAGGCGTCATGGCTGTTTCTCCTTAAATTGTAAATTTTACTGTTTGATATATTGCGGGTATTTGCCGCAAACTGCCTCCTTGTCAATTTTATATCGTGTCAGGTGTTTGTGCATAAAACTTTTTGCGGCCTCCGGGTCGCCGGAAACAATCGCTTCCAAAATCAGGCTGTGGTCATCAACGAGCTTGTTTTTTTTGACTACCGCCAGCGACATTGCCCTGACGCGGTCAAAATGAGTAAGCATACCGCTCATAAGCATATGGACATTTATAACGCCGGCATTCAGGAACAGCAGGCGGTGGAATTCGTTGTCAAGCTCCCAGAATTTCTGGTTGTTATCGTTTTCAAAGTAGAACTGCTGCAGCTTGACATTTTCCCGTAAAATGTCAAAATGCCCCGGCGCGACGCCCATCATACAGCAGCGTTCCACTACCGCGATTTCCAGCGTCTCGCGCATGAAACGGGCTTCGTCAATAAGCTCGTAATCAACCGGCGAAATGTAACTGCCGCGCTGCGGGTAAATCTCAACCATCTTCACCCTCGCAAGCTCAATAAGCGCCTCGCGCACCGGCCCGCGGGACAACCCCAGTTTGACGGCGAGCTCATGCTCGCTCACCATGCTTCCGGGCTCAAGTTCAAGGTGGATGATGTTATTTTTCAGCATACGCATGGCAAATTCGCGCGCCGATTCCCGAGGTTCACGTTCAGTAATTTGCATTTAAGTCCCTCGTCATGCCAAATATTTTTGCAGCGCGCGCCGCACAGCGCCTGCCCCTGCCAGCAGTTCAATGAACATTTTCTCGATTTTATCCGCCAGAAGCGTCGCGGTAAGGTCGGAGCCGAATATCACGGGGTTCGCGAGTATCCGGCGGAGCTGCCCGCGATAGCTTGAAGGGTCGTTCCATATTATGCCCGCAAGTTTTGCCTGCAAATCCTCCTTCATCGGGTCGGGGGAAACCTCCATCGCATTGCCGTTGTCGTCAACCGCCAGCAGGTAGCGCATCCATCCCGCGATCGCCAGCGGTATGGACACAAGCTCCTCAAGACTGCGCCCCTCCTCAATATAGTTTTTGATGGTCTCTCCAAAGCGGATGCCCACTTTCTGCGATGTATCGGTCGCAATACGGCGGGGATCGTCAGGCATGAAAGGGTTCGGCAGGCGCTCCCGCACAACCTCGTCAATAAACGCCTTTGGCGAGAGGATACCCGGGTCGGTTACGACCGGCAAGCCCTCGACATAGCCGAGGCGGCGGATCAGCGCGACAATGTCGGCGTCCTTCATCTCATCGCAGATAAGAGTGTAGCCGAGCAGGCAGCCGTACATGCTCATGGCGGTATGCAGCGGGTTCAGGCAGGTTGTCACCTTCATGCGTTCCACTTTGTTGACGGTATCGCGGTCGGCCATGTAAACGCCGGCTTTTCCGAGCGTTTCGAACGCCGGCCTCCCGTTCGGGAATTTATCCTCGATTACAAGATACTGCGGGCGCTCGGCGTTGACAAACGGCGCGATGTAAGTGTTTTTACCGGTAACGATCGGAGTCATCCCCTCAATGCCTTTTCCGGTGAGGACATCCTCCACGGTTTTTGCCGGGCGGGGAGTAATTTTATCAACCATGCTCCACGGGAATGATACCTTGCCCTCGTCCTCAAGATAGGATATAAAGCCGCTGTCGGCAAAGCCGTTCGCGTGCCACGCTTTTGCAATCTCGACGATCCCGGATTTCAGCTTTTCTCCGTTTTGTGAGCAGTTATCCATACTGACGGCGGCAATTGGATACGCGCCGGCAAGGTATCGCTTTTGCAGCAGCGCCGCCGCGACCCCCATGGCGTGACGCGCGCGCGCGGGACCATCCGTCATGTCCGCCTTCGCGACTCGTGAAATATCTCCGTCCGCGCTCCTGATGGAATAACCTTTTTCCGTGATGGTGAAGCTGATCATTTGAAGACTCGGAGTCTCGAAAATTTCGGCGAGCCTTGCCGCGTGGGCCTCCGTCTTTAATGCTTCCGCCACGGACGCTATTATCTCGCAGCTTACAGTGGAATCCGGGTTCAGGGTCACGTTCATGGTTAGATTATCAAACGGGTCGTAAATTTTATCAATGATTTCAAAATCAAAAGTTTCCGCGACGATAATGCCCTTTTCAGCGTGCCCGTCGTTTAATAACCGCTGCTGCAGCGCGGCCATGAAGCCTCTGAAAATATTGCCCGCTCCGAAATGCACCCAAATCGGCGACGTTCTTGTTTTAGCGGCCATCGCGGCGATGTCGTAACGCGGCAGAGAGACACCGGCGGCATCCCATTCGGCCTTTCTTTGTTTTTGCAGGTTTTGCAAATTCATAATCACGGGGTAAACCTCCTATTTTTTAGCGGCTTTGTCAATAGCTTCCCAAAGCCCGTTAAGATACGCGACGCCAAGGGCGCGGTCGTAGAGGCCATAACCGGGGCGGGCTTCCTCGTCCCATATCATGCGCCCGTGGTCGGGACGGGTATAGACATTCGGGCAGGTGTCGTACACCGCCTTTACGATGGCGTACATATCCAAATCGCCGTCCGAGGAAAGGTGGCTGGATTCGCGATAAACACGGTATCCCAAGTGTTTTATGTTGCGGATATGCATACAGGCGACGCGCCCCATCCCGCCAAAATGGCGTATGATAGCCGGGATGTCGTTATTCACGTTAGAGCCCAGCGAGCCAGTGCAAAGACAGAGGGCGTGGTGAGAGGAGCCGTGCAGGGCGATAATTTTGTCAAAACACTCGCGGCTGTAGGAGATGCGCGGCAGCCCGAATATCGGCCAGGCGGGGTCGTCCGGGTGGCAGGCCATGACAATACCACATTCCGCGCAGACGGGAATAATGGCGTCAAGGAAGTATTTGTAATTTTCGCGCAGTATGTCGGGAGTGATGTTCTCGTAGCGTTTGAGGGTCGTCTCAAGCTCGGCCATACGTTCGGGCTCCCAGCCGGGCAGGCTGAAGCCCTTGGATTCCAGGGCGAATTTACGGACAATATCCAACGGGCCCATACCGCCCAGCTCTTTTTCGTCAAAATACAGGCTCGTGGAGCCGTCATCGGGGATGACGCGGGCAAGGTCGGTACGCAGCCAGTCGAATACGGGCATGAAGTTATATACGATGACCTTCACGCCGAATTTCGCCAGATTGCGTATGGTGGTTTTGTAGTTCTCAATGTATTCGTCGCGGGCGGGCAGGCCCATCTTTATATCCTCGTGGACGTTTACGCTTTCGATCACCTCGCATTCAAGCCCGGCGGCGTGTATCTCGCTGATGTAGCTTTTTATTTCGTCCTCAGTCCAGACCTCGCCTGCGGCTTTGTAGTCAAGGAATCCCATCACGCCGGTCATGGCGGGAATTTGCTTTATTTGGCCCAGTTTGACAGTATCGCTTTTTGAGCCAAACCATCGGAATGTCATTTTCATTTTTTTATACACCTACTTTAATTCAGGATTATCTAAACAAGTTTGGCACGAATAAGCTGATCTCGGGGATAAACGTTATCAGCAGCAAAGCGATTATCATACATAAGTAAAACGGCAGCGTCGCTTTGACAAGGCGCTCGATCGGCACCCTGGAGACGGCGGAGCCGATGAAAAGCACCGCGCCGACGGGCGGCGTGAGCAGGCCGATGCCGCAGTTAAGAATGAGCATAATGCCGAACTGAATCGGGTCTATGCCAATAGATCTGGCAATCGGCAGCAGGATGGGGGTGGCAATCAGGATAATGGGCGCCATATCCATAATGCAGCCAAGCAAAAGCAGAATAGCGTTGATCATCAGCGCTAAAATAATCGGGTTATCGGTTACATTTGTGATAGCTTCCGCCGCTAATCTCGGAACGTGAAGAATCGTCATGCAGTAGCTGAACGCCGCGGAGGTGGCAATCAAAATCAGCACGATCGCCAGGGTGTCTATACAGTCGCCCAGCACGCGCCAAACGCCTTTCCAGTTCAGCCCCTTATAGACGAACACGCTTACAAAAAGGCTGTAGACAACGGCGATAGCGGCAGATTCCGTCGCGGTAAACGCGCCGCCAACCACGCCGACTACCACGATGATAACCGCGGCCAGTGCCCAGGAGGAATGGTAGATTTGCTTGACGACGCTTATTACACTGAATGGAGAACCCTTGGGGTAATTACGCTTTACGGAAATGATGTAAGAGCCGATCATCAATGACAGCGCGAGCAGCGCGCCGGGCAGGTAGCCCGCCAAAAACAGGCTGCCCACCGAAACGCCTCCCGCCGCAGTGGCGTATAGTACCATGTTATGGCTGGGAGGGACAAGAAGCCCTTCGCAGGAGGATGTTATCGTAACAGCCGCGGAAAAGTCGTCGTCATACCCCTGATCGACCATCATAGGGATGAGTATGGGTCCGATCGAAGCCGTATCTGCGGCGGCGGAGCCGGAAATGCCGCCGAAGAAGTATGAAGCTATAATGTTGACCATCGCAAGGCCGCCGCGCATCCAGCCCACGAGGGAGTCGGCCAGCGCTATAAGTTTTTGCGAAATACCGCCGGAGCCCATAAGCACGCCCATAGTTATAAAGAACGGCACCGCCATAAGACTGTAAGAACTTAGCCCCCTTACCATTTGCTGGACCACAGCATTCAGGCTGAGCCCCTGCACCGCCAGGCACAGCACTGATGCGAGGCCAACCGCGTAGGCGATGGGGAAGCGCAGCAGGATCATCAGGCCAAAGCTGCCCAGCAGCGCTAAGACCGCAAGTGCTTGAGTACTCATGATTTTTCCTCCTCTACAAAGAACGCTTTGATATGCTCGTAGAGCACTTCCGACTGGAAAATAACGGTCGCGACCCCGGCTAAAGGTATGGGGAAATACATCCAGAAGCGGGACACGGAGGGCATAGAAACGTATGTGCCCCTGCCGCCGAGCGTCTGGGCAAATCTCCAGCCCACGGTGATCATGACAATGCCGAAAATCATGACGCCGATGTCGGCTAAGACATCCAGCGATTTAACCAGGGTTTTGTTCAGGTATGGGTCCAGCGCGTTCATTCTGATGTGCAGGCCCTTGCGAATGCCGATTGCCGCGGACAGCACCGCCACATAGGCCATACAGGAAATGACGACTTCCTCGCTCCATGCCGGATCGGGGACAAACGCCACATAACGCCCGGTGACGGCCATAGTGGTGATAGCGATGTTAATAATAAGCAGTATCTTGCACAAAAATAAAACAACTTTGTGGGTCAAGTCAAAAAACGGTTTTACTTTGTCAATAGTTGCAAAAATACTTGGCATAAAAACTTTCCCCCTTTTATAAAATAGGGGTTAGGGATTAGGGGTTAGGGGTTAGGAAAGACAAAAGAAGTTTTTTGCTTTTTCCAACCCCCGCACCCTACACCCTAACCCCCGGCCAGGGTTCAGGAAAAGGCAAAAGAAGTTTTAGTTTCTGCTTTTTCTAACCCCGCCGCTCACGGGCTCCCGTCGTGCCCTCTGGGTATACCCTCCGCGGCGCCTGCACATCCTGTGCAATGCTAACCCCTGTTTTTTACTGCATGTCAAGGATCTTCCGGTAGAGCTCAGCCTGGCTTGCGGTGGATGATGCGATGATCTCTTTGCAGGCTTCGGCCCATTCGGACATGTTATTAACCTCTACGACATTTACGCCTTCGGCGATCAGCGCCGCAAGGACTTCTTTTTCTGCTTGTTCGGAGATTTCGGCGTTGAATCTCTGAGCGTAAGCGCCGGCCTCAAGGAGGGCTTTCTGCTGGTTTTCCGTCAGTTTGCCCCAGCCGCGGTCGGTAATGATGACCTGTATAGCGCCGATGGTGTGCGCGTCAAGAATCAGGGTGGGAGCGACTTCATGGAACGAGTTGGATCTGTAGTTGGCGATGGGCTGCTCCGCGCCGTCAACAACCCCGGTTTGCAGGGCGGAATACAGCTCGCCGAAGGAAATGACGGTCGGGCTTGCGCCAAGTCCCCTGACCATGCCGGTCATAATGGGGTCGTTGGAGACGCGCAGTTTCAATCCGGCAAAGTCTTTCAATCCGGTGACGGGCCTGACGGTGAAAAAGTGGCGGAACCCTTCCTCGCCGTAAAATAAGCCGCGCACGCCTATGCCAATCTCAACGGGCTCGTTAAGAAATTCGGGGGCAAGATCGCTGTTGGCAAAGTTCCAGAAATGATTGCGGTTGACAAACGTGTAGGGGACGGTCAGGAGCGCTGACTTTTGAGCGCCGTAGCTTGTGAGGGCGAAGGCGGAGATGCGGGACATATCAACAGTGTCGTCGCCGCCGAGCATTCCGTCCAGTATATCGTTTTCAGAGCCCAGCACGCCGCTGTGCTGAATGACGATGGTAACAGAGCCACCCGAAAGCTCCTCAACCTTTTCCTTGAAGAACATACCGGTGCGGCCGACAATGGTGTCAAGCGGGTTGACTTCGGCGTAAACAAGGCTGACCTTCGGGTCGTTTGCCGCGCTGGCGGATGCGGGCATTGAACCGCAGGCAGCCAGACTGAGAATTATTGCAAGAGACAATAAAAACTTAAATTTTTTCATGTTTACTCCTCCTTAAAATATAAAATATAAAAATATGATTTGGAACAAATTTCGCACATAACAAATTTTGCTATTTAGAAAGTATAGCATAACATTTCCCAACTGGTCAACTAGAAAACCACCAGATCAAAAAAACCATTCCCTTAATTTTATTTCTTTACACAACATATTATAAGGGGCGGCATCTCCTGCCACCTTTAGGTGATGCCGCCCGCTTTTTTGTTACAGTCTCGCCGAAAAGTTATTTTCTTTAAGGCATCTCCACGATCTTCTTGTAAAGCTCAAATACGCCCTCCGGTCTCGTCTTCAAAAATTCCTCGACGGCCGGCCCGGCCAGAGCGGCGAACGCGGGCTTATCCACTGTGACGAAATCAGTTCCGTTATCCTTCAGGAATTTCTCGTTATCGGCGACGCCGGCTAAGAACAGCTCGCGCTCATGGGCTTCGGCGATCTTGCCCGCTTCGACGACGGCTCCCTGCAGGTCCGCAGGCAGCTTTTGAAAAAATTCTTCTCCGATCACCAAGTATATCCAGCCGTACACGTGCTCCGTCAGGTTGACGTGCTTCTGCACTTCATAGAGCGAACCGCTGCGGATCAGGTCCAGCGGGTTCTCCTGTCCGTCAATGACGTTCTGCTGCAGGGAGGTGAATATCTCGGAAAATGCCATTGGGGTAGGTTTCGCGCCAAACGCCTCCCACACCGCAGTGAACAGGGGAACGTTCGGAACGCGGATCCTGAAGCCGTTTAAATCATCGGGCTTCGTGATGGGGCGGTTGCTGGTGAGGTTGCGCGGAGCGCGCACGAAAGCGGAAACGGGGCGCAGTTTCACTTTTTCGATGATGTCCGCTTCGATTTCCCTGCCGGCTTCGCTGTTCAGAACCCTCGTCAGGTGGTCCATATCCCGAATCATGTAGGGGACGGCGATCAAAGCGCACTTTGGCGCCCAGTTCTGCATGGACTCGCCCGTGATGACCATGTGGGCTATGCCGGTGTGGATGGCCTGGATCGTGTCGATCTCATTGCCCAACTGTTCGTTGGGAAACACCTCGCATACGATACGCCCGCCGGAAAGCCTCTCGACCTCCTCTGCAAACTTCATTGAACCCTTGTGCCATGTGTGATCCTCGTTGGACAGGTGCCCCAGCTTCAGCGTGTACTGCGGCGCGGCAGATGCCGTTCCGAACGCTGCCAAAACAAAAACGAACGATAAAACCATGATGAAACCCTTACACTTCATAACCGATTCCTCCTTATATATAATTTGGGTTCCAGACCTTGTAAAGTCCGGCCCCTAAGTTTCTCAATTCATCAAAAATGACGGCAGCCAGGTCGACAGCGCAGGAATGTAGGATACAAGGATCAAAACGAGCAGGCATACCAATAAGTAGGGTATGTTAGCGGCCGTGATGCGGTTGATGGGGATTTTACCAATGCTCGACGCCACAAAAAGGCACACGCCGACAGGCGGCGTGATAAGCCCGACCACCAGGTTCAAAACGCAAATCATGGCGGCTTGAATAGGGTCAACACCCACTTGGGTCAGGACGGCTAAAAGCGTTGGGAAAAGCGTCATCAAAGCCGCTATCGTCTCCATGAACATTCCGACGAAAAGAAGGAAGAGATTGATGAGCAAGATTATCAGAAATTTATTCTCGGTGATGGAAAGCAGAGTTCGCGCGACAAGCTGCGGGATCCTTTCGCTCGCCAAAATCCACGCGAATACATTGGCTAAGGCAACCAGCGTCAGGATCCCCGCCGACATGACGGCGGACTCCTTCAGAATTCTGGGAATATCCCCAAGTTTCAAATCTTTGTAAACAAAGAGCCCGACGAAGACAGCATAGACGCAGGCAACTGCGGACGCCTCGGTAGGGCTGAACCAGCCGTTCAATATCCCCGCGAATATAAAGACGATCATCAATACCGCCCAGATGCCGCCGTAAATTTCACTCCAAAAGGTCTTCCTGTCCGGTTTGGGGCGCTTGGGATAGTTCCGCTTGACCGAGAGCCAGTAAGTTACCGCCATCATGATGAAACCAATCAGGAGTCCCGGGATTGCGCCGGCCAGAAAAAGTTTGCCCACGGAAAGCCCTGTCAGGGTTCCGGCAATGATCATCGGCATGGACGGGGGGATGATGGGGCCAAGACACGCGGACGACGCCGTGATGGCGCAGGAAAATTCCATGTCGTAGCCCTCCTTGTGCATCGCGGGGATCAATATAGCCCCCAGGCTGGATACGTCCGCGACGGCTGTGCCGGAAACGCCGCCGAAGACCATTGAGGCGACGACGTTCCCCTGGGCGAGCCCTCCTCGGATGTGCCCAACTAGGGCGTTGGAGAAACGCACGATACGGTCGGATATTCCTCCCTGGCTCATCAGGTTTCCGGCCAGAATGAAGCCCGGCACGCACAGAAGCGTGAAGGAGTTGATGCCCGCGAACATGCGCTGCGGAATGACCATCAGCGGAATACCGGAGCCAACAAGGTAGATAAGGGACGACAGCCCAAGCGAGAACGCGACGGGGATGCCCAGAAACAGCAGTAATACAAAGCTAAGGAAGAGTAGCGTTACCATACTTCACCTCTCCTGTCACGATTGATTTGATGTCTTCAAAAACGAGAGTTGTCATGAAAAGCAAAATGCTCCCTGAGTGCAGCACAATGGCTCCGAAAATCCAGTTCATTGGAATTCCGAGGGACGCTGATGTCTGGATAGCTCCTATAGCGGCATTTCTCCAGCCGTACCATACCGTTACAGCCATCAGAACCATAACGCTGATATCTATGAACAGTTGAATAACTGCGCGAAGACGACCTTTTATCAGGTTGATGAAGATGTCTACATTGACGTAGGCGCGCTCCTTGGCCGTCAGCCCGGCCGCGAACGCCACCATGTAGAGCATCAGGAAACGCGACGCTTCCTCCGTCCAGTGAGGCGAGCGCGGTAAAAACATCCTCGCGAATACCTGAAGCAGCACAACGGCAATCAAGCCGGCGAAGAAAAGCGAGGACATTGCCTCCAAAAATCGCTCCAAATTTTTTTTGAACACGCTTTTTCCTCCGTTTCTAAAAAGTCAGAAGCACCTTGCAGGTTTCGAGGGGGTTTTCCTCGACCAGCCTGAAGGCCTCCCGGGCTTGCGCGAATGGAAACGTGTGAGATATTAATTTCTCCGGTTCAAGCCCCTTTTTGAACCATTCTATGACCTTGGGGAACATGTTGCGGTTGAGCCGGGAGCCGATTATCGAAAGCTCTTTTTTTGTGATGTCGAGAGGGACGATTGGGGAAGGGGTTTCGGAGAAACCGAGATTGGCAACCCGCCCTGCGGGGGACGCCATTTTCAGAAGGGAGGGGAAAAGGGACGGCACGCACACCGCGTCGATAATCAGCGGCACTCCTTCCGGACTCCACTTTGCCATTTCATCTTCGAGTTTCCGGCGTTCGCTGTTTACGACCAAATCCGCTCCCAACTCCCGCGCGGCTTCCAGGCGGGAGTCCAGCAAGTCGGCCACCGCGACGCGCGCTCCCGTGAGGACAGCGCTCATGAGAATCGTCAAACCTATAGGCCCGGCGCCCATCACCAGCACACTGTCCGACGCGGTGCAGTCCGTTCTTGACAGTACGTTTGCCGCAATGGAAAACGGCTCGACCAGGACGGCCTTTTCCCACGGCCATTCCTTTGGGACAACGTGCGCGTTCGCAGCCGGAACGGCCACAAGCTCCGCCATTCCGCCGTCCCGATGCACTCCGAAAACTTTCACTTCGGGGCAAACATTGTGGCGGCCTATCGAACACGCATAACACGCCCCGCAGCTCGTCACGGGATCAACGGTCACATGATCCCCCGGCGAAAGGTTCCGCACGCCTCCGCCCACCGCCGCGATTTCTCCGGCGAATTCGTGTCCTATGACGCGCGGATATTTCGCGAGGGGGTTCGTCCCGTGGTAGATGTGCATGTCGGAGCCGCATATCCCCGCGGCGTGCACACGGATCAAAACCTCGTTCTCTCCGGGCGCAGGAGCGGGAAACTCCGCGATTTCCAGTTTTTTGGGCTCTTTCACGTAGATGGCTTTCATGTGTATTTCCTCCTTTTGCTCGTTTGCATTGAGCTTTATATCATCGAAAGAAAACATATCATTCATCTGAAACAAATATTTTATGAGGGTAATATATCATATTTTTTACAAAGATATTGCAGTAATTTTTTTTGGGTTATAATTTATTACCACTGGAATTAAAGAATTAAATAAAGAGGTTTGCAAATGGAAAAACCGGTAACGGTAAACGTAATTATTGATGATAAGATTTTTCGCAAATTCGCCCTTTTTGATAATCTGCACCGCAAGCGGATCTGGTTTTTGCCGGTTATTTTTGCTTCGATAATGTCGGCGTTCGCGCTCGTGTGTTTTGTCATGCGCGGCCATGCGGAACAGGCGGTTATGATCGGAAGTTTACTGCTGATAATAGGCCTGGGGCTTCCGGCGGCTTATATGCGGTTATTTTTTAAATCTATAAAAATACAGATAAAAACCGCAGGGCTTGAAAGCCCGCGCCACGTTTATTCGTTGCGGTTCTCTCCCGAAGGCTTTCAGGTGATAAACGGCGGCAAGCCCGATCAATACAAATGGAGCGGCGTGTTCGGGGCATACCGTGTTCCCGGTTGTACTTATCTGTATGTGGAGAAAAATAAGGCTTTTCTTCTGCCTGACGGACAGGCTGAGGAAGGAGCGGACGTTTGGGGGCTGCTGACCGATAAGCTGTCTGCGGAAAAACTGCGCGATTGCCGGACGATGAAAAAATTTGTGAGGTGACGGATTATGCTTGGCGGAAATGGCTTTGTCGGGCGCGAATACGCGGTTTGGCGCAAAATTTTTGTTTTGGCATGGGTTATCTCAATTTTATTGATTACGTTTTTCGCATCACGCGCTTATGCGAATGATGCCGTTGTTTCGTGCGGAATTTTCTCGCCTGACGCGGGCAGGATCAATTTATATAAAACGCTGAATTTTGAAGCCTTCAAAGCTTCAGGCACGGAGGAAGAGCGCGCTGCGTTAGAGGAAAGGCTTGCTTCAGTCAAGCCCGCCTCCTTCTTTACTGAGGAAATGAAAAAAATCAATAAACAGGTTACCATGCTTGTCATCGGCATGATGTACTGTCTTGACGGTAAAGCCGCCTATCCGTATGTGGAGGCGATAAAGGACGCGAATCCGTTCGTCAGCGCTTGGTATCTCGTGTATGAGGACACGCCGGGCGCGCGGGAATTTTTGATTTCCCGCACCGGACGGACAGCGACGCCATCCATATTCATCGTACGGAACGGAGAAGTTTTGAACGGGGCGTATGTGGAAGCTCCGTCCCGTGTCGTCGCGCTGCTTGAAGCGGCAAAAAACGAAAAGCACTGTAAAACTAAATTTAGTATCGAAAAGTTTGTACAGAAAAGAGCCAACGGCTCTAATAACTCGCGATGGTGTTCATAAAAACAATATTTTTGCAGGAATCCCCTCACGAACTTGGATCATTCCTGCTTGCCTCTTGAACTCAAGCGAGAAATCAATCGCTAACCAGGCAGAAAAAAAGGCTAAAACTACTGCCTGGTTTTGCTGTCGTTTCCAGCCCTTACCATTATAAGTTCCGCCGCTATGCTGACGGCGATCTCGGCGGGCGCGTCGGCTTTAATGTCGATGCCTATAGGGGCATGGACGCTGTCTATTTCCTCCTGCGAAAAACCTTGCTCCCGAAGTTTTTTGGAAACGATAGCAATTTTCGCCCTGCTGCCGATTGCCCCGATATAACGCGGGCTGCGCCGAAGCGCCTGCGCCTGCACGGCAAAGTCGGAGCTGTGCCCTCTCGTCACGATAACGACGTAATCCTTTTTCGTGATGTCAACAGATGCGGATATATTTTCAAAATCGCCTACAATAACGCCGTCCGCCGCGGGGAATAATTCTTTGTTCGCGAATTTCGGGAGACTGTCAAACACGAAGCAGCTAAATCCAAGATGCGACAGCAGCGGCGCCAGCTCCTGCGAGATATGCCCTCCGCCGAAAATGTAGACCTTTCCCGCTTTTGTCAACGGTTCCGAATAATATCTTCTCCCAGATATTTCGACCTGTACGCCGCGGTTTGTAAACAATCCTTTTTCCCGCGCGTTTTCCGGCAGGCTGCCGCCCTTTGATTCCGCGGCGCGAATAGTCATGCGCCAGTCGGTTTCATCGGTAATATCGGTCACAAGCCAGCTGTCAGCGTTTTGCGAAAACAGGCCGCTGCCGTAAGCGAACAGTTCCCGCGTATTTTCGTCAAGGGCGGATATATATTGGATGTATACCGTCACGTTGCCTCCGCAAATCATTCCCAAGTCCTCTTTTTCGTTGGGAGAAAGGATAAAGGATTTAATTTGGGATTTTTTATCCTTAAGCGCCTCCATCGCCATTTGCTGAACTTTATATTCCACCGCTCCGCCGCCGATTGTGCCGATGAAACTCCCGCCGTTTATTACTGCCATTCGCGCGCCCGCCCCACGCGGTACTGAACCGGAGTCGGCGATTATTGTCGCCAGTATTACGTTTTCACCTTGGTTCAGCCACTCTGAAACAGTCATCATCAAATTTTTCACTTTATCCGCCCCCCATCTCTTATTTTCGTTTTATTAAACTCCTTTTCCAAATCCGCAGTTTGGGAACACGCACTGAGGGCAGGACAGGCACAAGCCACCCTGTCCGAGCAGTGATAAATCCTCCGCGCTTATCGGGTCATCAGCCATTATTCTCGGCAATATAAGATCAAAAATACTCCTCCCGGCGTACATAACGCAGGCGGGAAGCCCGATGACCGGGACTTTGGCGTCGCCGTGATACGCAAGCATAAACATAGAACCCGGCAGTACGGGAGCGCCGTATGTCACGACTTGAGCTCCGGTATTTTTAATCGCGAGGGGAGTCTCGTCGTTCGGGTCCACGCTCATCCCGCCCGTGCAAATAATGAGTTCCAGGCCGATGCCAAGCATCTCCATACAGGCTTTCGTTATCTCCTCATGATTGTCTCTCATCAATACGTGTTTGGCAATATCAGCGCCGTACTCCGACAGTTTCTCCTTAATAACAGATGTGAAAGTATCCGGTATCCTGCCGTGAAAGACCTCGTTTCCAGTGGTTACCACGCCGGCTTTTTTCCGTTTGAATGGAATAACGTTCAGTATGGGGGTACCGCCGCCCAACTGTTTTACGGCGCTCATTTTGTTCTCTCCGATGGTAAGCGGGACGATCCTTACCCCGGCAAGCGCGTCTCCGGTTTTAACCGGAAAATTACCGTGCCTTGCGGCTATGACCATCTGGCCGAAAGCATTGATTTTATTTATCTTCTCTTTGTTGACCTTAAACAGCCCGTCGATCAGCGCGCTTAACTCTATTTTGCCTTCCTTCGCCTCGGAGCGCCCGATATTAGCGCCCTGACATATTTCGCACAGCGCCTCGGCAGCGTCGTTTTCATGCATCATGCCCGGCTCGTTTTCCCATATGTATATATCTTCTTTCCCTAAGCTCAATAAGAGGGGAATGTCTTCTTCTTTAATTACATGGCTTTTTCTGAACGCAGGCCCTTTTGTTTCGCCGCGCGCGATACGGGTTATATCGTGGCAGAGTATGTGTCCAACGGCATTTACAGTTTTAATCAGCTTCATATTTTCCCCTCGTTTATCTCACAGCCTGCCCCTATTTGCGGCCCGGTCAGCCGCTCTTTGTGCAGTTTAATAATTTTGGCATAATCCGCCTGCGTGTCCATGTCGTATAAAATGCCGCTGTCGCTGACTTCGATATGCTCGATTTCAAGTGAAAGGTTTGTTATAGCTCCGTGTAATCCGCCGCTTCCGGCATATTTCAGTATATCGTTGACGCCCTTGCCGTCTAAGACGATCGGATGCCCCGTTGTTCCGTTAAATACCGGGATACCGGCGCGCGCCCTGCAATTTAACAATGTTTTTACGGTATCTGCCGTAAAAAGCGGGATGTCCACCGGCGTAACGAAAATTTTGCCGCATTTGTCCTTCAGATAGCCAAGCCCGATTTTGACCGAGTCAAACATTTCGGTACTCTCGTAGAGGTTATTTCTCAAAAACAGGACGTCCAAATGTTTCAGGCTGTTTTCCAATCCTTCCGCGTTGTTTCCTGTAACGATCACGATATTCCTTATTCCGGCAAGATGAAAATTCGATATGACATGCTCAGCCGCGGAAACGCCCCCGATTTTTAAAAGGGGCTTGAATGAGCCCATTCTTGAAGATTTGCCTGCCGCGATTATAATTGCTCCTGCATCCATAAAATCACACCTTTTTTAAACAGGATGGAGCGGCGCGAAAAACATGTCCATCGTAAATAATGTGGCATATTATGATGGCATTATATACATTTTGTCAAACCGCCGTAACATATGATATTCCTATTGGTAAAATAGCAGGGCGGTTACCGGACAGGAGGAATGATATTCATGGTTATCCCATATATGGCCGGCAGATGCAGAGAAGCCCGGATAGTATTTGAGAGCGGAATTAAGTATACGGCGTTTGCCGCCTATTCGTTATGATTACGGATTTACTGGCGTATGGCGGCTTATTTGCCGTTGCTTTTTTGGCCGCGACGATCCTGCCTCTCCAGTCTGAATTTGTGCTTACGGGTTTATTAGTGGCGGGAGCCCAGCCTGTTAGCATGTTGATTTTTGTCGCAAGCGCCGGTAACGTTTTGGGGTCGGCCGTCAATTGGTGGCTTGGGCGTTTTATTGAGCGGTTTCGCGGGCGGAAGTGGTTTCCTGTTAAAGCGGAAGAATTGCGGCGCGCCGAAAAATGGTATCAACGTTACGGGCGATGGTCTTTGCTCTTGAGCTGGGTTCCTGTCATTGGAGACCCTTTGACGGTGATCGCCGGTATCCTGAATGAACCGTTGTGGTCCTTTCTGGCGATCGTGACCATAGCAAAAACAGCGCGTTATCTTGTCATAGCGGCAATTCTGCTGAGATGGATAGGATAAATGTACCTTTAATCCAGCCGCTCACGAACTCCCTTGCTTGCTTGCCATCTTTAGGTGGCGCCCTCCAGGGTATGTCCTTTAGGTACCCGTACTTTTTTGGGAACGCGGGCGTCTTGCCCGCGGTTTTTTTTTGCGCTTCTAATCACTAATGTGAAAAATCGTCTAACTAAGTTATAATTCTGAACGAGGCGCGTAAATAATATTACGTCTATCAAAGTACGAAAGGAGGGGCACTTGATGAAAAAGACAGATTTTGGGTGAGGAACTTACGAAAGGAGTTGCTTACCATGTATACAATACAAATCTATTGCGCTGTCCCGTCAAGTGTAGAACTGACCGACGATATGAGGCGTCATTTTTCATACCAGAAACTTTCCGTAGGAGGGTTTACGGTTCGCACTTTCGAGACACAGGATGAGTTCTTTCATTTTGTACGTGGTTTTGACTACAAAGACCAGTACAACAGACAACGTAACCATTTCCTCGATGCTACCATGTGCCATGTTCGAGACGCCCGCAGGCATGTACATAGTTACCTGTTCCACAGTAGGCATGTCTCACGATATTACCTTGGTTATCTGACCCGTGATGCTAAGGGCAGAGTTATCGACCTTCGCAACTACACCAGTGAGCTTTATGCTTTTGACAACAACAAATATGTTGCCACCAGAAACGCTACGCGACGTGCTGAGCGGGAATTGTACTGTGCAACCCGTGATGCTAAGTGGGAAAAACTTAAAAGGCTTTGGGAAGGTAAAACTTATTGGAGCTACTACCGCCGAATCCAAACCACACAGGAACGCCGTTATGCCGCAAGCCCTGAACACAAGCCTTTTATCCGTGGTCGTCGCAATTTTGCAATGCTTCCGAACTCTTGGGATGATTTCTATTTCCACCGTGAAAAGAGCTGGAAAGCGCGGGATAAGAAAGCCCGTAGTCAGTGGGAAGTTAATGTAACCAAGCATATCGGCACAGTCAAGTTGCCCTCTCCGTGGGATAGCATTTTAGAAGACCTTGAGTGAGTAGCATCTGTTGTTCCCAAATAAGTTTCCCTGTTTCCAAATAAATATCCTGTGACTAAAAATTGAGGCCCTGCAAAGGGTCTTATTTTTTTGCTTTTTTCGTAAACAACTCCACGAAACGAGCCTGACGGTCGGCGATTAAGGCTGGAACGTGAATATTATTATAATCACTTCGTTTTTTGCTAATCATGTTACCGACCCGCCGCCAATCTTCGAGCCGTGAGGCTTCTTTCGTAAACGACTGAAAAGTAGGAGTGTGTTACGAATGGAAGCATTACACGGTCAATGTCAGATGGATAGCGCGACCACAACCGAAACAAATCCCTCGCTGGAGCCAGTAGAGAACAAATTGGAATACAAGCGAATAGAAATGCAGGTCAATGGGAAAAAAGTTCATGCTCATTTCCCGAACGTAGATACTGACAGCAATATCATGACACTGGTTAAGGATATGATGATTTCATCATATCTGAGCAACATAAATGAAAATGCCTCTTTCGTTGAAGAATAGTAGTCTAATTACTTCTTTTGTGGTACAGTCAAGTCACCGCATGATAGATTTACTATTCTTAATAATCCAGCACAAAAGGAGCGAGAACACGCATGAAACAAACTACTAGCCTATCTATGGGTTCTACAATGGGGCAATTGGAATACAAGCGGATTGAAATTCCGGTGAATGGGAAAAAAGTTCATGCTCATTTTCCGAACGTAGACACTGATTCCAAAATCATGCCTCTGATTCAGGAGATATTGATTTCATCATATCTGGATAGCATAAACAAAAAAGTATCTTTAGTGGGGCAATCAAGCGCTGCGTAATGGATTGATACTTCATATTATTCCAGTATGAAAGGGGTAAGAACACATATGAAGCGAGTTTGTTGCCTATATAGAGTTTCTACGCCTGGACAAGTTGATAGAGAAAAAGACGACATTCCTATGCAAAAACAAGTATGCCGTGATTTTGCACAACGACAGGGTTGGGAAATCGTTGATGAACTATATGAAAAAGGAGTTTCCGGTTTTAAAGTTTCAGCCAATGACCGCGAGGCCATACAGAAAATTCAAAAAGCGGCTGTTGAAAAAAAATTTGACATCCTTCTTGTGTATATGTTCGACAGAATAGGGCGCATTGATAGCGAGACTCCGTTTGTTGTGAAATGGTTTTCTCAAAACGGTATTGAGGTGTGGAGCGCAACGGAAGGACAGCAACGATTTGAAAACCATGTAGATGATCTAATGAGGTATATCTATTTTTGGCAGGCGTCTGGGGAAAGTTTAAAAACATCGGCAAGGACGAAGGCGGGGATGGCTCAGATCGTAAGAGAAGGGCATTATCGCGGCGGCACGGTTCCATACGGGTATAAACTTGTAAAAAACGGCCGCATGAACAAAGGTAGGCAGGAAGTAGGCGACATTGAGGTTGAGCCCTATGAGGCAGAAATCGTCAAAATGATATTCTACAAATACGTTCATGAGGGATACGGGATTAACCGCATAATAAATTATCTCACTGAAAATAGTATTTCCAATCACAGTGGCAACCGATTCAGTTTTTCCAGTATCTACGCGATGATACAAAATGTGCTATATACTGGCATCCTAAAAAGTGGGGAGACACTATCAGAAGTTATTCCGAGCTTGCAGATAATTGATAATCATATTTTTGAAAGGGCACAAATGGTTAGGACTGATCGCTCAAAGAAGTATGAAGAAGAAAAAGCACGTCAGATTCCTCTTAGCACGAGAAGTGAAGCTCTTTTGACGGGAATCGCATTCTGCGGACACTGTGGCGGTAAGCTCAGTTTAACAACTTGTACTAAAACTCGTAAAAGAGCTGATGGGACAGAGGTTAAAACAAAGCGTGTCCGTTATAGGTGCTATAATAAATCGCTGAAGATACGTGAATGTGATGGACAAACGCAATATTGCATGGAAGATCTGGACGATATAATTACCGAAGTGCTGTGTGGCTTGTTTAAAAACATCCGAGGCTTGTCGAAAAATGAATTAGTTGAGAAACGCTATCAAAATGAACTGGCAAGTTGCATAAATAAGCTAAAAGGCTCAAAAGCTGAACTCAAGAAACATACGGATGCCCTAAAGACCTTGCAAGATGAAGTAGTTAAATCGATAAATGGTGAGAG
>Ga0099364_10003392_pt1 | contig 24738 bp, 24 predicted proteins | sample TergutTh196P3_FD_73070 | JGI IMG/M metagenome (GOLD analysis project Ga0099364, IMG submission 73070) | Microcerotermes parvus P3 segment gut microbial communities from Pointe-Noire, Republic of the Congo - Th196 P3 | ecosystem: Host-associated > Arthropoda: Insects > Digestive system > Gut ...
GGGAGGGGTGGCAAACACTCGCAACAAAGTTGCGATAGTGTTTGACGGGGTGGTCTGCCTCGAAACGCCCTCACACTCCGTAGGAATATGGATTTTGGTGGCAGGCGGGTAGGGGCGGCAATCTGCCGCCCGTGGTTACTGTAGGGATGACCGCCCCCGGTCATCCGTGGTCACCGCAAACCCTGTGTATCACCTTGGCTCTCCCTTTGGGAGAGCTGTCGGCGGCAACGCCGACTGAGAGGGCGTCTGTATTGTGAAAAATCTTACCAAAAAAAAGTATTTGCTTTTTGCGATATAATGTGATATAGTGAAGGTAGGTGATGATATGGATATATTAAAAGTTTCGTCAAGATCTGTTCCTAATTCCGTCGCAGGTGCGATAGCGGGAATAATCAGAGAAAAAAACGAGGTAGAGATTCAAGCTGTCGGAGCAGGAGCCGCCAACCAAGCGATAAAATCAATTGCTATCGCCCGTGGCTACATGGCTCCGTCCGGTGTTGACCTTATCTGCGTTCCCGCCTTTGCCGCAATCGAGATAGACGGTGAGGAAAGGACGGCAATCAGACTGATTGTAACGCCGAGATAATGAACGAACAAAAGCACATATTAGGGTGGTTTTTACCGACCGCCCTATTGTGGTGTGTAGATGAGGGAGTGTTGTAGATGAAAAAAGCGGTGTGTCTGATCCTTGCGGTGTTTATGCTATCTGCCTGCGATGTCGATTTCTTGCAGGAAAGCGCCCCTGATACTATCAGGGCCGATGCTCCGTCCAGAACTGTCGAGAACATATCACTGCCATTCAACGACGATGATTCTCTCAATCCCTACAGAGCGGCGACAACCTTCAACCTGGGTCTTATGCCGCTGATATACGATTTTTTAATCAAACTCGATAACGAATATATACCCTATCCCGAGATCTGCGAATCGGCAGAAATGACAGAGGGCAATCTCTGCAGAATCACCCTTAGAAGCGATGTGAGGTTTTGGGACGGCTCACCGCTCACGGCCGATGATGTGGTCTATTCGCTCAGCGCCGCAAAGGAGAGCGGATACTATTCGCACAAACTTGCGGATGCCGCCCAGATAAGAAAGGTCAGTGCGAGCAGGGTTGAGATAACCTTATCAAAGGAAGATGTATTTTTCACCCGCAATCTGGATATACCAATTGTCAAGGCAGATTCGCTTACGGCGGCCGATGCGGTAGGTTCAGGTAGGTATCGTCCCATGACCGAGGGCAATCGAAAAATACTAAAGTTTAATACAGAATGGTATAAGGAGGCAGACCCTAAATACAAAGAAATCACCCTCACTCATCTGCCCGGTTCTGAGACCATAATGAGCAGTCTGCGTGCGGGTACCATTAATATGCTGTTTGATGATTTGTCGGACAGTCTGCCCTCTGTGATAGGGATAAATTCATTGCCTGTTGTTATGAACAATCTTGTTTTTATGGGAATAAATGGTAATTCGCATTTTACGTCCTCCCCAAAGGTGCGGCAGGGTCTGTCTGCGGCTATTAGCAGGAATATCATCCGATCCCGTGCCTATTCCGAGCATGGACGTCCTGCACTGCTACCCATCGTCCCTGTTATGAAGTTTGGCGATTTCGCACAGGACAAGGACGGGTTTAACGCATCGCCCGAAACGGCAAACGCCATACTCGATGAGGCGGGATGGAGCATAATAACCCCGGGCGGATACAGAATGCCGGGCGGTGAGATTCTGACCCTTACCATGATTGTCAACAGAGAATCGGTAGCGAGGGTATCGGCGGCACGTTCGATAGAATCGGGTTTTAAGCAGATAGGCGTGCGGGTAGCGGTTGAGGAACTGGACCGTGATACATATATAAACAGAATAAACGCAGGTCAATACGATCTGTATATCGGCGAGATAAAACTCGGCAACAATATGGATATTCAGCCCTTTATAAACGGAGCGGCATCTGTGAACATGAACTATACGACAGAGTTTTTGACGGCATATAACAAATTCAGACAGGACGGCGATATAAACACATTCGACAGCGTGTTCAGAGCGGAAATGCCTTTCGTGCCGCTGTTGTTCAGAGAGGGATTGCTTCTATACAGCAACAGCATGAATTTTGAAATAAACACCACCATATCAGATTTATTCATAAATTTTGAAAATTATCGGGAATCGTGAGGTAGGGAGGATCGGGACGATTGTCCCCCACATCATTTGAATTTCAAAAACAAAAATTACCATTAATAAAAATCAGCATTAACGACAATACTATTACTGCAAACGCAATTTATATTCTTTTAATATTAAGGAGTGCAATAAAGAAATGGCTAATAAGATATTAGTTCCTCAGGCTAAAGAAGCTCTGAACAGATTTAAGATGGAATCTGCTAACGAAGTTGGCGTTAGTCTTAAAAACGGTTATAACGGAGACCTTACCGCTAAACAGGCAGGTTCTATCGGCGGACAAATGGTTAAGAAAATGATCGAAGCTTATGAAAACTCTGTGAAGTAACAAAACTGCAATAATAACACTCACTATAAACAAGCCTGCTGTAAAGCAGGCTTGTTGGCTTATTCTAAACACGCATATCGCAGAACACTTCATTAATCTCATTGTTGTCAACCCTGTTGTCGGCAAGGTCATCAACTTTTTTGTCATCAGGAGAGAGTTTTTTATGTTTTTCGGGATTTTCTCTGCTGCGTTTCATTAATATAGCCTTTTCGTATAACTCAGGTTCGTTTTCGGCTAAATATCTATGGTCAACCTTGGGTACCTTGTCGCCGTCCATAATTCGTCTTGCGATAACGATACACTTTCGCAATGTCTCAAATCCGTCCGACACGACCTTGCTCTGTCTGCGGGTTTCTTCAAGCTGCTGCTGCATTTTTCTGCTTTCGGCTTTTAACTCGGCGATTTCTTTCTCGAGAGATTTTATTCTTTCCGCCATGTTTTGGCTATCATCCGACAATACAGAACCGGCGGCAGAAATATAGTTACCGTATGTATTATTTATATTGCTCATTCTAATTTTACACCGCCTTTATAGATTTTGCAGGACATTTGTCTACGCATTTCATGCACATTGTGCATTTGTCATAGTCTATCGATGCTATGTTGTTCGACACAGTAATGGCTCCCGTTTCGCAATTGTTTTGGCAGATGTTGCATCCGAAACACCCGGCGCGGCAGTTTTCCCGAACCAGCTTGCCCTTGTCACGGGAGTTGCACAACACCCGTATTCTATTGGCATCGTTGGTTATTTCTATAAGATTTTTCGGGCAGACCGCAACGCATTTTCCGCAGGCGGTACATTTGTTTTTGTTAATAACGGCGACACTGTTTACAATCTCGATAGCGCCGAAAAGACACACGTTTTCACAGCTGGACAGTCCTATACATCCGTATGTGCAGGATTTGTTGCTGCCCGCCGCAAGCTGAGAAGCGGCGACACAGCTCTTAGGCCCGTCGTAATAATAATTTCTTTTGATATTATCATCGGTTCCCCGGCACTTAACGTAGGCGGAGTTTTTGTTTATCTCATCTGCATCGATGCCCAGAAATTCCGCTATCTTCATCGCACCCTCAGGTCCTGCGGGAGGACATCCTAAATGGCTGGCTTTACCGCTGGCTACATTTTCGGCAAAAACAGCACAACCGGGGAATCCGCATCCTCCGCAGTTGGCTCCGGGTAAAATATTGAATATCTGATCAACCCTTACATCAGGCTTGACCGAAAGTTTTTTAGCCGAAAATCCGAGAATCAGCCCGAAAACAAGGGCAATCGCCCCAACGCTGAGAACCGAATACAATATTGTTTCATACATAGATCAAAACACCTCTTTCATACGATTCTGATAACATTATAGCATAAATACATACAATGGACAGTTGCTGTAATATATAGCGTTACTCGCTTCGCAGCTGCTCGATTTCCTCAGGGGTTAGCTTAGTGGCTATTGCGATTTTATCAATAGGTATGTTCATGGCTAAGAGATTCTGTGCAATGGCGATTTTGCCCGCAGTCATGCCTTGTTGTATGCCCTCATTCCTACCTTGCTGCAAGCCCTCGTTCCTGCCCTGATGCAAACCTCTCTCCATACCCCGTTCCATACCCCGTTTCTCAGCCGCATCTTCTTTCCCTTTCGTTATCGAATAAATATCCCGTTCCATCTTTATACGGGATTCGTACAGCATCCTCGTCCGCTCATCGGCGGACAGCTCTTTCAGCCGTATTACGGCATTGTTGACCTGAGTATTCGCTACTGCAGCCATGTCTAAATCCTCCTCGTTTTTTGCATCGAGAAACTTCATCCAGTCCCAGAGCGGTGTGCCGTCTGAATCGCTGGGAATTTTCGGGAGTTCCAGCGTGTGAATCTCGATTGTGTCGGTAAATTCGACCTTGTTGTCGGCATCGTAAAGCGTGAATCTGTGGTGATATTTCGGGCTTTTTTCTATAAACTCATGGTTGGTTATGATAATGCTGATGACTTTCTTGATTTTTTCGTAGTTCTCGCTCGCACCAATCTGCTCCGTGACCATTTTGGCGTCATAGAAAATCACTCGCTCCCGCATTTGAGGGATGTGTTCGACTTGAATCTCGATATTGATTATCTTACCCGATTTTGTCTGCAATTTTACATCTATAATACCAAGTTTTCCGTCCTTGTAATCGGGCAGGAGGTGCGGGTCAAGGATGGTTATCGTGTCGTAATCTTCATGGGGAATCAGGAGAACTGATTTTAGAAAATCCGTTAGAATTTCCTTGCTGCGTTCGTCTCCGAATAGAAGTTTGAAAATTAAATCGTTGCGTGGGGATAAAAATTGTTTTGGCATGGTATTGCTCCTCTCTTTCTCTCTACTTCTATCCTATCACATTTTTATATAGATTTCAACTGTTATTTGTGATATAATATAATTATCATTATAAAAGGGTTGGATGAGGATGTATGATTATCTTATTGTTGGCGCGGGGTTGTTTGGGTCTGTGTTTGCCTATGAGGCGGCAAGGAGAAACAAGGAATGTCTTGTTATAGACAAACGTCCGCATATCGGCGGAAACATTTATACGCATACCGTCAGCGGAATCACCGTTCACAAATACGGGCCGCACGTTTTTCATACCTCCGACAAGGCTGTTTGGGAATATATCAATAGGTTTTCCGCTTTTAACAATTTTATATACTCTCCCCTTGCCGTGTTTATGGACGATGTCTACAACCTGCCGCTGAATATGAATACATTCAACAAGATGTGGGGTGTGAAAACCCCTCGTGAAGCGCGGGATATAATAACCGGCCAGATAAGATCGCTGGGTATAAAAAAACCCCGCAATCTTGCCGAGCAGGCTATGATGCTGGTTGGTGTTGATATATATAACAGGCTGATCAAGGGATATATCGAAAAACAGTGGGGAAAGAGCTGTGAAGAACTGCCGCCTGAGATTATTGATCGGCTCCCTCTGCGGTTTACATACGATAACAATTATTGGGGTGACAGCTATCAGGGAATCCCTGTAAACGGATATACCCCCATCATAGAAAATATGCTGAGAAAATCAGAGGTTATGACAAATACGGACTATTTTGAGTTTATAAAAAACAATGAGGGGATAGCGGAGAAAACGGTCTTTACCGGAATGATTGACGAGTTTTTTGATTATCGGCACGGCCCTTTGCAGTATAGATCGCTTAGGTTTGAAACCGAAACACTCCAAACCGATAATTTCCAGGGAAACGCCATAGTTAATTATACCGACCGAGAGGTACCCTATACAGGCATTATCGAGCATAAGCATTTTGAGTTCGGTCATCAGAACACGACCGTGATAACCACCGAATATCCCATGGAGTGGGAGAAGGGCGCCGAACCCTACTACCCCGTAAACGATGAACTGAGCGAGAGAATCTTCCGTCTGTATGAGAAGCTGTCGTTAGGACGGCGTGATGTGATTTTCGGAGGCAGGCTCGGAAACTATAAATACTATGATATGGACAAGATTATAGAATCGGCGCTCTTTGCGGTCAAGAGAGAGTTTAAAAGGTAGTTATCTCTATCCCGCTGTAGTAGTGTTTTAGAATCTCTTGGTGGGTTTTTCCTTGCATGGCCATGGCGTTGGCTCCAAATTGGCTTAGTCCTACCCCGTGTCCGTATCCTTTTGAGATAAATACAAAGTTGTCGTCTATAGAATCGACCGTGAATGCCGCCGATCTCAGCGAAAACAACTCCCTGACCCTAACCCCGCTCAGTTTAGTGTTGCCCGCCATAAGTGATACGACATATCCCGATGTGTCAGCGTCTATGTCACGAAACCAGTCGGATCTGAACTCGGGAAACTCTATATCTTCATAGGCTTCCTTTAGTATACGCTCTGTCTCGGCCGCAGATATTTCTACCGTATCATTAGGGAGAATCATGTCAAGTTCGCTATCCACCGATTGCAGATATGGAATGTCAGTTCCCCAAACAGCCATAGCAGGGACGGTCCTGCCATGCGAATAGGCATGAAAGGCCGCAACGATTATCTGCCCCTCAAAGACCATTATTTTGTCATATACCTCGTCTACACATTCGGATATTTTTTTATAGTATTCATCATAATTATCCTTGTATCTTTCCCGTATTTCCTCATTGGTCAGATATGCCTGAAAGTTTGCGGGGTTTGTGCCGAGAGCGGCTCCCTTGAGCTCGTCTGAGGGTGACTGATTCTGCAGCTCCATGTGTCTGCGGGCATAGCTGTGCGCCGCCACCGCCTGCGCCTTGATGGCCTCAGTCTCGTATGTGGGCGGTATTTCTGCGAAAACAACACCTATTATGTATTCTCTCACGGGTATAGTAAAGACCTCGTTTGTCTTGTGGTCAAGTATAGCTATCTCGTCCGCCGTCTGTTCTTGGTCACCGTTGCCGCCGCTGCTCGTGCCGCTGGTGCTGCTTTTTTCAGAGCCGTTATCCCTCTCTGCATCCCAGAGATTCGTCTTAAACATGGATACAACCGGAACCGACAGCATAAGAGCGGCAAACACCGCTATTATAACAAGATAGTTTTTTATTAACATACAAGGCACGTCCTTTATTTGATATATCTAATATATATGCGTAAATAAAGGGGATATTACACCGTCACTGCAATTACTTTTCGATAGCAATCCGCAATAGCCACGGATGACCGAGGGCGGTCATCCCTACAAGAAAAACACCCGCCCTTGCGAGGGCACCCTCTTTACGAAAGAGGGCAGGGGCTTGAACAATTAACTATGTGCGATTAACAATGAACAATTATAATTTCAAGCCATGTAGGGTACGCACCCCTGTGCGTACCGTGGATACAAAAACATTCATTTCGTGATTTTAGTGTATTTCGTGGTTGAAAATAATTGTCAATTGTACATTGTCAACTGTTAATTGTCCGTCACTCCCTTTGGGAGAGCTGTCGGCGGCAACGCCGACTGAGAGGGCGTTTCGAGGCAGACCACCCCGTCAAACACTATCGCAACTTTGTTGCGAGTGTTTGCCACCCCTCCCCAGAGGGGAATGATGCCAATTGACAATTTACAATGAACAATGGACAGTTACGGGGTCTTGAAATTATAGGAATCCAACTCTATTTTTGCCAGCGAATTTATATTTACAATAATTGTCAATTGTACATTGTCAACTGTTAATTGTCGTCGGGGTGCCCTCGCAAGGGCGGGTGTTTTTACCCCTTGACAAACGCATATAAAATGTATACTATTATATAAGAAGATTAATTATAGCTACAAAAGGAATGATTACAAGAATGTTTGACGGATTGGTTTTCGATGAATATAAGTCCGAGCTTGGTAATATCCTGCCCCGTCTTGATGCTCTTGAAAAGGCTCTGGACAAGGATGGTCTGCAGCAGCAGCTTGTTCAGATGGACGAGAGGGTAAACAGCCCCGGGTTTTGGGATGATATAGAAAAATCGGGAGAGGTTCTAAAAGAAAGCACCAAGATAAAAAACACGCTGAGTATGCTGAGCGGTCTGCGTATGCTTTTTGACGATACCGCTACCCTGATAGAGTTTGGCAGAGAGGAGCAGGACGGCAGTCTTGCGGACGAAATAAGCGAGAATCTCACAAAACTTTCCGAGGAAATAAATGCGCAGAATCTATCCGCTCTCCTGTCGGGTGAGTATGACAGCAACAATGTTATCGTTACTCTCCATGCAGGGGCGGGCGGAACAGAGGCTCAGGACTGGGTAGAGATGCTCCACAGGCTCTATATGCGATGGGCGGAAAAGCGCGGGTTTAAGCACAAAACCCTCGATTTTCTTGACGGGGACGAAGCCGGGCTCAAGAGCGTTACGGTCTTAATAGCGGGTGAGAACGCATATGGGTTCTTAAAATCTGAGAGCGGCGTTCATCGTCTTGTGCGAATATCTCCCTTTGATTCATCGGGACGGCGGCATACATCCTTCGCATCGGTTGAGGTAATGCCCGAAATAGAGAACGATACATCCATAGATATTCGTGATGATGATCTCAAGATAGATACATTCAGGAGCGGAGGGGCGGGAGGTCAGCACGTCAACAAGACCGAATCGGCCGTCCGTATAACCCATCTGCCGTCCGGTATCGTAACCGCCTGCCAAAACGAACGCAGTCAGGTGCAGAACAAGGCTACCGCCATGAAGATGCTCATGTCAAAACTTGCAGAGATAAAAGCACGGGAGAATCTCGAAAGAATCGAAGATATAAAAGGCGTTCAGCGTGAGATAGCATGGGGGTCACAGATTCGCTCCTATGTCTTCATGCCCTACACCTTGGTTAAAGACCACCGCACCGACTATGAAAGCGGCAATATCAACGCCGTTATGGACGGAGATATAGACGGTTTCATAAACGCATACCTCAGGCAATGCAGAATGCAGACGCCCTCTCCGTCATGCTAACGCATGACACCTCTCCCAAAGGGAGAGGCAAGAGGATACACCCACATAATTTGTATTGGACACCCTTGGCTCTCCCTTTGGGAGAGCTGTCGGCGGAAACACCGACTGAGAGGGCGTTTTGGAAAAAACACCCGCCCTTGCGAGGGCACCCTCTTTACGAAAGAGGGCAGGGGCTTGAAATTTCAAGCCTGTAGGGTACGCACCCCCGTGCGTACCGTGGATATTACAGACAGGGTGGTCTGTAGGGGCGGCAATCTGCCGCCCGTGGTCATTGCAGACGGGGTAGTCTGTAGGGATGACCGCCCCCGGTCATCCGTGGTTAGGTTGTAAGAAATATAAGTACACGAGGTGACAAATGCTAAACACCACCATCAACAGCCCTGATGTTATTATCGGCAGAAATGCCGTGTCGGAGGCTTTAAGGGCAGGGCAGAATATAGATACTATTCTTGTGTCGGGCGGCGGCGGATCGATTGGTCTTATCATGGCGCTTGCTAAGGAGCGGGGCGTTGTGGTAAAGCAGGTGTCCGGGTCTAAGCTCGATTCTGTCTGCGGCGGAACCCATCATCAGGGTGTGGTTGCATATATAGCTCAGGCGTGTTATGCTGAGATGGAGGACATAACAGCGCGTGCAATAGAGAGAGAAGAGGATCTGTTTGTGGTTGTCTGCGACGGTATCGAAGATCCGCATAATCTCGGGGCTGTCATAAGAACGGCCGAATGCGCGGGAGTGCATGGTGTTATCATACCAAAGCGGGGCGGGGCATCGCTAACCCCAGCAGCCATAAAGGCGTCATCGGGTGCGGTCAGCCATATCCCTGTTGTGAGAGTTCCTAACATCACCGCCGCTATAGAAAAGCTAAAGTCCATGAATGTCTGGGTATACGGAGCTGATATGTCAGGAACCGATTATAGACAGGCCGATTACAGCGGGGCCATAGCGCTTGTGGTTGGAAACGAGGGAAAGGGAATATCCCGTCTTGTAAAAGAAAAATGCGATTTTTTGATAAAAATACCCATGCACGGAAACATATCATCGCTTAATGTATCTGTGGCATCGGGGATAATTATGTTTGAAATGAGGTCAGCGCATGAGTGATAAAAAAGATTTTTCAGTAGACGATATATTGCGCGATTTAAAGAGCGGAGAGGGCAGTTCTGCAGGCGGCAAAACCAGTGTTGACGACATACTCAAGGATGTTCTCGAACGTAACCGTCCCAAGCAGGACGAGCCTGAGCCTGAGACAGACCGGCCCGCAGTCAATCAAAACGCCTATGATAACGTAAATGTCGTTAAATCCCAGCATCTCAGACAGAGTATTATCAATCATAAAAAGCAGGGCGTTCTTTTTAGAGAGCCGGAGGTGTCTCAGGAAACCAAGAGAATCTCGGTAAAGACAGAGACTCCTGAGGTCAAAAAGGGCTATCTCGACCCCGGATACACCAAGCCCTATAACAATAGCCAGAGTGAAGACGACTTTAGAGAAAGACGGCGAAGGGCGGCGGAGGATTTTGAGCTGCTCATACCCCGCTCGCATGAAGAGCAGGAGGATTCCGGGCCTCAGGAGACCTCTCTGCAGAGGCTCTTTGAGATGCCGGGACTTGAGAACGAATACACAAGCCCCGACCAAACCGATGAGATAACCTCATCGCTAAGGAGCAACCGACAACGGGTGAAAAAGCGCCTCTCGCTGCTCCTGCTCCTGTCGCTGATTGCGGCATATATCAACCTCTATCCCGACTATTTTCCTGCGCCCGAGTTTATGATGCCGTCAAACAATCCCCATGTATATGCTCTTCTCTGTTTTATCGTGATACTGGCGGGTGTGTTTGTGTCTCTCTCGGCCGTGGCGGGCGGATTGGTTTCGATGATACGTCTTCGTCCCGAGCGGGACAGTCTGCTGAGTGTCGCCGTTTTGGGTTCTCTTGTTCAGATAAGCTGGCTGACATTTATCTCGCCTGCGGCTGTCAATGATGTTAATGTATACCTGCTTCTCTCTATGCTATTCCTGCTCTTCAACGCCTTTGGGAAGTATCTGATAATAAGGCGGTCTATAATAAACTTTGTGCTAATATCCTACAACAAATCTGACCATTATTCCTTGGATCTCATAGATGATTCCAAATATCCCGATGACCCAAAAATATTGGAAAGCCTCACAAGAGGATTGTCGCAGGACGATCCATGCCTTGCCGTCAACCGCAAGACTGGGTTTTTAACAAAGTTTATGCACTATTCATACTCGGAGGATATTTCCGACAAGATCAGCAGGTACATACTGCCCTTTGCTCTGGTTGCGGCATTGGGATTGGCAGTCTTCCAATATTGGCAGGGGTCGGGTGTTGCAAAATCGCTGTCGGTTCTCTCTCTGACCCTGCTTGCCGTCTGCCCCATGGGATATATGCTGGCGGTTAATCTGCCGCTATTCTTTACCGCTAAACGCATATCAGAGTTTAAGGCAGGGGTATTAGGATACCAGGCCGCAGAAGAATATTCGGGGGTAAACTGCCACCTTGTCAACTCAAAGGATCTCTTTCCCGACAACGCCATAACCCTCAGGGGGATAAAGACCTATTCAGGATACAGGATAGACGAGGTCATTCTCGATGCCGCCAGTGTGCTGTACAAGGCGGACAGTATGCTGAGCGGGGTTTTTCTCAAGATCTTAACCGGACGCAAGGAGCTTCTGCGTGAGGTGGATTCGCTTGTACACGAGAATATGATGGGAATCTCGGCCTGGATTGACGACAAACGCATACTTATCGGAGGCCGTGAACTTATGGAACACCACAATGTGGTTACTCCGTCAAGAGATTATGAAAAAAAAGCAGGGGGAGAGGATAGCGAATATATCTATCTCGCTGTATCAGGGGTTCTTGCCACGCTATTTATTGTCAAGCTCAAGTTCGACTATACCGTTGATCTGTGTCTGCAGAGCATGAGTAAAAACAAGATAGATGTAGCTGTAAAATGTACCGATTTTCTCGTGTCAAATGACAAGCTGGCGGATATGTACGGCATAGACCCTGATATGATAAAAATAATACCCTCGATACACAACAACCTCTGTGATCAGCAGACGGCCTATGCTCCTGCCCTCTCAGGCGGGGTCTTCAACTCAGGCGGATTCTTTTCCCGCGTCTGTTCTATGCTTAGCGCAAAAAGACTTCCGCTGAATATCAGGATGGGTATAATCGCCTTTATCGCTTCGTCCGTGATAGGATTCGGCATAGCTTTGGTCTATACCTTTACAGAGGCGGCAATGCTGACACCTCTGGAAATAACTATATATCATATGGTATGGATACTTATTGTATCGGGAATATCAATAGTAAGAAGAACATAAATAAAACAAGGAGAGATAAATATGAAGATAACAAAACAGAGTGTAATAGGAGATATTCTTGATTACGACAGGACAACGGTAAAGCTTTTTGTCGAAATGGGGATGGAGTGTCTCGGATGTCCTAACGCAAGGAGCGAATCGGTGGAGGAAGCCTGTGAGGTACACGAGATTGATTGCGATGAATTTGTGTGCAGACTAAATGAGCATATCAAGTAATAACCCGATACGGCTGTCATCCCGTCTTATGACTGCGGCAGGCTGTGTCCGTCCGGGATCGAGCATAGCCGACGTCGGAACAGACCATGCCTATCTGCCCGCCTATTTGATCCTGAGCGGATTGTCGCAATCGGCCGCCATAACCGATATTGCCGACGGTCCTCTCGCCCGTGCACAGGAGACCGTCCGGAAGTACAATTTGCAGGACAGGATAAAGCTATACAAAACCAACGGACTTGAGGGGGTTCCTCCCGCAGATGATGTCTTTATATGCGGCATGGGCGGAGAACTCATCCTCGATATAATATTGCAAACCCCCTGGCTAAAGGACAGCGGCCGACAGATAATATGCCAACCCATGACACGGGCATATCTTCTGCGGCGGGGATTATACAGTCACGGATTTGAGATATACAGGGAGATTCCCACCCTTTGCGATCGCAGTTCGTACATTATTATCTGTGCAAGATATTGCGGAAACCCCCGTGAAGTAGACGACTTTGCCGCCTATTGCGGTCTTGCTGCAAATGACAGCTCCGCCGCCGCAAAGGCATATCTTGGGAGCGTCTTAGACCACGCACGAAAAAAGGCAAACGGAACCCGCCAACAAAAATGGTACGATTTATGCGAGAGGATCGAGAAAAACACCCGCCGCTGCGGAGGCACCCTCTTTACGAAAGAGGGCAGGGGCTTGAACAATTAACAATGTACGATGAACAATTAACAGTTACGGGGGGTAACCACGAAATACACTAAAATCACGAAATGTTTATTTATGGTTTTTTATAAAAATATTTTTCGTGTCTTTTGTGTTTTTCGTGGTTGCAAATAATTGTCAATTGTACATTGTAAATTGTTAATTGTCCGTCAGACCACCCCGTCAAACACTATCGCAACTTTGTTGCGAGTGTTTGCCACCCCTCCCCAGAGGGGAATGATGCCAATTGACAATGAACAATGCACAATGGACAGTTACGGGGGCTTGAAATTATAGAAATCTAATTCTATTTTTGCCAGCAAATTTATATTTACAGTAATTGTCAATTGTTCATTGTCAACTGTTAATTGTCGTCGGGGTGCCGCCGCAGCGGCGGGGTGGTCTGTAGGGATGACCGCCCTCGGTCATCCGTGGTTACCGCAAATTCCGTGAGTGTCCTTGGCTCTCCCTCTGGGAGAGCTGTCGGCGGCAACGCCGACTGAGAGGGCGGGTAGGGTACGCACCCCTGTGCGTACCGTCCTAAAAACATTCATTTCGTGATTTTTGTGTATTTCGTGGTTTACCCCCGTAACTGTCCATTGTACATTGTTCATTGTCAATTGTAGTTGCACCCCCGTGCGTACCGTATACATAATGGCGTGACTGAGAGAGTTTAACAAACAAAAGAATAGAGGTTATTTTTTGAAATGGCAAAGAAAAACGAAATCACAATCCGCAGTTCTGCTGCTGAATATCTAACATATGTTGCCGCTGTCGGCGGTGACGAGGATGCCTATGAAATGCGGTACGAAGACGAAAACGTATGGCTTACACAGAAGATGATGGCGGCTGTTTATGATGTAAGCGTACAGAACATCGGACAGCATATTAAAAAGATTTTTGACGACAGCGAGCTTGAGCGTGAGGCAACTATAAAGAAATACTTTATAGTTCAAAACGAGGGCGAGCGTGAAGTTCAACGCAATGTTGAACATTATAATCTGCAAATGATTATTGCAGTCGGCTTTAAGATTAACAACGAACCTGCTGTTCAGTTCCGCAAGTGGGCGAATCAAATTGTCAAAGACTACACCATTCAAGGGTGGGTAATGGACGTTGCTCGTCTGAAAAACAGCGGCTCTGTGTTGACCAAAGATTATTTTGAGCGGCAACTCGAAAAGATTCGTGAAATACGCATGAGCGAGCGAAAATTCTATCAAAAGGTCACCGACCTTTACGCCACCGCACTTGATTACGACAGAACAGCGGCGGCGACTAAGCGATTCTTTGCGATGGTACAGAACAAAATGCACTATGCGATCCATGGACAAACGGCGGCGGAGGTTATTGTTTCAAGGGCAAACGCCGAAAAAGAACATATGGGATTGACCACTTGGGAAGATTCACCGCACGGTAAAATCCAAAAGGCAGACGTTGTTGTCGCTAAAAACTACTTGACAGAATTTGAACTTGGTCAAATGGAACGAATGGTATCGGCATATCTCGAATTTGGCGAAAGTATGGCTCTTCGCAATATTCCTATGACTATGTCGGACTGGGAGACACGCTTGAATCGCTTTATCGAACTGTTTGAACATGGATTGTTGAAAGATTCAGGAAAAGTCACCGCCGAAATCGCAAAGTTACACGCTATAACCGAATTTGAAAAATATCGCATCGTGCAGGACAGGTTATTCGAGAGCGATTACGATAGATTCGCAGCGTTGGAGGAAACCTTAGCAAACAAAACAGAATAGAGGTAGGTTTATGTTTAAATTTATACGAGAGATACTATCGCCTGAGCAGCTCAAGGAGCAGGTTCCTTTGCCGGAGAATGTTCTCAAGATCAAGAGGGAGCGGGATCGGGAGCTGATGGATATTTTCACTGGCAGGAGCGGCAAACTGCTGCTGGTTATCGGTCCCTGTTCGGCCGACAACGAGGATGCCGTCTGCGAATATGTCACCCGTCTTGCCGCTGTGCAGGAAAAGGTACGGGACAAGATATTTATCGTGCCGAGAATCTATACCAACAAGCCCCGCACAAGCGGGATCGGCTACAAAGGTATGCTTCACCAACCCGATCCGGGTAACGAGCCTGACATCTATGCGGGTATAATCGCCATACGCAGATTGCAAGTGCGTGCGGTCGGTCTTTCGGGCATGACGGCGGCCGATGAAATGCTCTATCCCGAAAACTTCAGCTATTTTGACGACATACTCAGCTATCATGCTGTTGGCGCCCGTTCTGTAGAAAACCAACTGCACCGTCTTGTGTCAAGCGGGGCGGAGGTTCCCATAGGCATGAAAAATCCCACCAGCGGCGATCTGACGGTTATGTTCAACAGTATTATAGCGGCACAGTCCCCGCACAACTTTTTGTATCGGGGTCACGAAACCGCCACAACCGGCAATCCTCTCTCCCACGCCGTGCTGAGAGGGTCTGTCAACAAACAGGGTCAGCATATACAGAACTATCACTATGAGGATCTGGTCAAAACCCTTGAGATGTACAGAGCCTCGGGTCTTGCTAACCCCGCTGTGATAGTCGATATTAACCACTCTAACTCAAGCAAACAGCATCTCGAGCAGCCCCGTATCGCGCGGGAGATACTCCATAGCCGCAACTATAACAGTGATCTAAAGTCTATAATAAAGGGTCTGATGATAGAAAGTTATTTAGAAGAGGGTAATCAGGATGTATCGGGGACGGTGTTCGGCAGATCTATAACCGATGCCTGTCTCGGATTCGCCGATTCTGAGAGGTTGATATATGAACTGGCTGAAAAGGCGTAGAGTGTTACAGATCGTTGTTTCTATCCTTCTCCTCTATCTTTTTTTCTTCTATTATCAAAACAACGTCATCATGGTTACAAAAATCGACATGACAAGCGGCAAAACAAACGGAGTAAGGATAGTCCACCTGTCCGACCTGCATGATAAGCAGTTCGGCAGGGATAACAAAAGACTGCTCAAAAAGGTGAGCAGTCTTGAGCCTGATATAATCGTGGTTACCGGAGACACCCTCGACAATCCCGACAAGATGGAGCAGGATGCAGAGTTTGTTATAGCTCTGCTCGACTATGCCCCTGTCTTTTGCATAGCGGGTAACCATGAGTGGCTGTCGGGCAAGCGGCATGAGCTTGCGGAGATTCTCAAGGACAACGGTATCATCTTCTTGGAGGATGAGATCTATACGCTGAGTATTAACGACAGCACAATCAACATTCTGGGTTTGGACGAAAGACTAAAGACCAAGAGAATCCCCGATCTTTTTGAGGAGCTTGAGACGATGCAGGGTCTGAACATAGTCCTGTCGCACTATCCCGAAAACTATTCACTGACCGGGGAAAAATCCTACAACCAATACGAGTTTGACATCATGTTCTCCGGTCATTCCCACGGCGGACAGTTTATCCTGCCATTTGTCGGCGGCGTCTACTCACCCGGACAGGGTCTGTTTCCCCGGTATTACCGCGGATTGTATGACGGCAGACTAATCGTAAGCGCCGGACTTGGCGACAGCGTATTTCCGCAAAGGCTCTTCAACCGCCCGCAGGTGATAGTGGTAATGCAGAATTAAGAATGCAGAATGCAGAAAGAAACGGAACCACGAAAATCACGAAAGACACGAAAAGAGAAAAACACCCGCCGCAGCGGCGGGGGTTTTTCTCCGTGCCTACCGCAAACCCCGTGAGTGTGTCATCTTGGCTCTCCCTTTGGGAGAGCTGTCGGCGGCAACGCCGACTGAGAGGGCGAGTAGTATATCCTAAAACCCATACTCTATATCGTTTTCCACGGCATAGTTGTGTGCGTATGAGCCTTCGATACAATGTATGACTATTCTGCCGTATGCCTCAAAATTACCCACATCGATTTCGTTCACGCTCTTTGGAATAAAGACATAACCAAGTGAAGGGCAGCCGTGAAATGTATGTGTGCGGATTGTTGTGATACCATCGGGAATGACGACACCTGTTAATGCGTGACAGTTTGCGAATGCCGCTGCTCCGATTTCGGTAACGGTATTCGGGATTATTATATTACTGAGAAAAGCGTTGTTTTTAAAAGCCCTTGTGCCTATAGACGTTACCCCGGACGGGATTGCATATACCGATCTCGTGTTTTGACCGGGATATTTTACAAGAACGGTTTTGTCCTTGTTGAACAGCACCCCGTCTATGCTTGAATATACAGGATTGTTTTCGCTTACCTCAAAGCTACTAAATACCCCTAAGTTTGCTGAACTGTCGATAGACACTACGCTATCGGGTATAACTAATCAAATATACCTAACCCCGCCTAAACAGCCGATTTTGCAGGCGGATTACCTCTTCCCGTGTTTTTTCCGTCTGCTCTTTGTCTATGGTGCAGCTGTCCCCGTTGCAAACAACGACATCGCCCGCTCTAACGCCCGTTGGGAGGTTTTTCAGCTCTATATTGACAAAGCTGTTCGGGTCAATCTCGCAGACGGCCATGTTTTCTTCGATGCGGTCTATGATATATCTTTTCATGGCGTGCCTCCTATGACCGTGAATGGAAGACCGATATGCTTTCGGTCAGGTCGAATATAATATTGTGATACAGGTCTGTTCGCAGGATCAGCTTGTTGAACCTCTCAAGGCGGGCTATGACCTCGGCATGGGGATGGCCGTATTGATTATCGTTGCCGCAGGAGATCACGAAAAAGTCGGCCCTTACTGCATCTAAGAACCCGACTGTGCTGGATGTATTGCTGCCGTGGTGCGATATTTTCAGTATGTTGGCCCGCAGATCCTGTCCCGATTCAATAAGAGCGTTCTCGGCTTCTTTTTCTATATCTCCGCCTATCAGAACCGATTTGCCGTCATATGTTACCTTGATAACGGCGGAGTTGTTATTCTCGCTGTCGGCGAATTTCTGCACAGGCCCTAATATCTCGGCCGTTACCTCACCGAATGTATAGACAAGCCCCTGCCTTGCTATGGTTACGCTCAGTTCCTTTTCGGCTATCGCATCCAGCAGGTTTCGGTAGGTCTTTGTGGTAGGGGTAAGCGAATATGGCAGCTCAGGCATCACGATCTCGCCTATCTCAAAGCCGCTGACCACAGCCGCCATCCCGCCGATATGATCGGCATGGGGATGGGTTGCCACAAGAAGGTCTATTCTCTCAACGCCGTATGACCTTAGATACTTGGGGACGATCTCGCTCTGGATGTTTGGGCCTGCATCGACCAATATATTTGTGTCAAACGCCTTTATCAACGCACTATCCCCCTGACCCACGTTGATGAAATGGACAGATATACCGTCCGGGGTCAGAGGGGGAAGTGTTTTATTATCGTTAAACTGATATATAACAAATGCAAACAGACAGACTATTACAATGCTGATAAAGGTCTTTGTGTTGTTGCCATGCTTTCTATTCTTCCGCATTTTCCGCAACTTCTTCGGAAGTTTCTGCAATCTCAGCGACCTCTTCGGTAATCTCTTCTGCTATTTCTTCTGCGACTTCTTCTTCTACAACTTCTTCTACAACTTCTTCTTCTACAACCTCTTCTGCTTCTGATTCTTCTTCGGTTGTAAATGTTATACCCGCAGATTCTGCCGCTTCCTTGAGTTCCTTGTACTCGTCGTCGGTAGGAGTTTGGTCTTCCTTGATTAATGCCCGTATAGACAGGCTTATACGCTTGGTGTCGGAGTTTATGTCGGTTATCTGAGCCGTAACCGTTTGACCGACAGACAAGACATCGACAACCTTGGCGACACGCTCAGCCGAAATCTGAGATATGTGTATAAGACCCTCAACCCCGGGGATAATGCGTGCAAAGGCTCCGAATGCCGTTATCGAAACAACCTCCGCCTCGACTGTATCTCCAACCGCATACTGCTCGGCGAATTTGTTCCAGGGGTTATCCTCGGCCTTACGGTAGCCTAAGGATATTTTTCTTTTATCGGCATTTATATCCTTGACATATACATCGAGGGTGTCTCCCTCACTCACAACCTCAGACGGGTGCTTGATTCGATTCCAGGACAGCTCGGTGATATGTACCATGCCGTCAACCCCGCCTAAATCCACAAAGGCTCCGTAGGAGGTGAGAGATTTTACAACCCCTGTATAGCGATCCCCAACCGAAACGCTGTTCCAAAACTTTGATTCCTTTTCTGTACGCTCGGCAATCAATACCTGTCTGATAGAACCTACAGGAGAACGGCGAATGTCTGTGATCCTAAACCGCACGGTTGTTTTGAGCAGGCTCTCAAAGCTCTCCATCCTTGCCAGCGACACCTGTGAGGCAGGAATAAACACACGCGAAGAGTTGCAGAGAACCGACACGCCGCCCTTTACAACGGCGACAACGGTACCCTCCATAGTAGCTCCGGTGTCATAGGCTATGGCAAATATCTCGTTGTTTGCCTGTGCGTCATAGAGTTTTTTAGAAAGGGTGGCGATTCCCTCAAGGTCGTTTGTCTTTATGACAAGAGCGGTTATCTCATCGCCTTTTTTAACAACATCATCGGGACGGACGCCCGGCTCATCGCTAAGCTCTGAGGCGGGTATGATTCCAGCGTATTTAGCGCCTATGTCAACCTTAACTTCGTTTCTCGAAACAGAGGTCACTATTCCCTTGATCCTATTTCCCTTGTAGACCTTTCCTCCGGAAGTTTGACTGAGAAGATTAGCAAACTCCCTGCTCTCCTCTTCAGAATTTATGTTGTCCTTGATTATTTCATCCATTTTATTGATGACCTCCTTAATTATATAGGACGGCGTTGAAGCTCCGGCGGTTACTCCTATGCGTTCCTTTCCTAAAAAGAAGTCATAGGTCAGCTCATCCTTTGTTTCAACCAAAACAGCGGGGCAGTATGCGCTGCAGATCTGCAGCAGCTTTTGTGTGTTGGAGCTTTTTCGTCCTCCTATTACCACAAAAGCATCTGATCTCTCTGCAAGTTCCATTGATTGCTTTTGGCAATTAACCGTCGCATTACATATTGTATCAAATATTTTTATGTTTGTATATAGATTTTTTATTAATTCGGTGCAAATTCCCCATATTTTTGTATTAAATGTCGTTTGAGCCGTTAAAATCGCCTCTGTTTTGTCTGTTTCAACGGTGTTTTTGATTATATCCAGCATATCTTGGGGGGTATCAAAGACAAATGCCCTCGATTTACAGTGTCCGACAATGCCGGTTACCTCAGGATGGTTGGCGTCTCCTGCTATGAGTATAGTCCTGCCCGCCTCCGACTGCTCCGCCACAATCTTGTGTATCTTTGACACAAACGGGCAGGTGGCATCGGCATACTGCAGACCGCCGCTCTCAAGACGGTCATATATATCCCCGCCAACCCCGTGGGAACGTATGACAATAATCTCATCCTGTTCGGCATCCTCAGGGTTATCTATAATGCGGGCTCCCCGTTCGGCCAGCGATCGGGTTATCTGCGGATTGTGTATAACCGGACCGAGGGTGCAGACCTTCTTGTTTTGCTCCAACAGAGCGGATACCATCTCTATACTCCTGTTCACCCCGAAGCAGAATCCCGCCGATTCCACAAGGGTTACGGTCGTCATAGTATATACCTGTTATAGAATGCCGATCGTTTCATCAGCTCGTCTTTCATATACTCAAACCCGTGTTTTTCTATCAGAGTTTCCCGTCCCGAGAAGAGATTGACCCCCAGACCCAGTCTGTCACCGGGTATATATACCCCCATAGCCGCAAGGGTTGTGGGGAACATATCGACAGCGGTAAATTCCTGCCGCATGATCCTGTTTGTATCGGCAAAGACATTTATAAATGCGTTGTATATCTTTCGATCCTGCCTTGTTATATTTTGCGTGGTGAAAAACCGCTCATCCATGTTATTATGATCACCCGCTATGACAATGACGGTGTCCTCATAAAAATCCTGATCGGCCAGCCATTCTAAAAACTCATCTATCTGGCGGTCTGCACAGGATACGACATTCGAGTGCTGCTGAGCATAGTCGTTGCGGCAGAGATCGCAGAGATAGCCCTCGGGAAAGTGCGTATCAGCGGTAAGCATAGTAAAGTTGAAGGGTTGTCCGTATCCTGCAAGCTGCAGGATCTCCTGTTTGGCATATTCATAGAGCAGCTCGTCTCTGTAGCCCCACCACTCATCATGCTCAGGCGGTATAATCTCGTCTGCAATAGCGGTGTGGTAATCCTTGATGATATATTGTCCATGCTCCGAGAACCATCGGTCTCTTCCGCCGAAAGAGGCTCTCGAACCAAACATAACCATCTGATTATACCCCTGCTCCGCCAATATATCCCCCAGCGAATATGCGCCTGAGATATATCTCTCATAATCTCCTAATTTGTTTCCAAGGCTTGTCGAGATCAGCATAGGCACTCCCGCCGTCTGGGCAACAAGAGCCGATGCCGTCCAATCCATGCCGTTCATATTTGTCATGCCTCCGAGCCTGTCCGATTCGCTGAAATGCAGGTTGTCGTTGGCAATGCGGGTTAGGTTGGGTATGAGGTTGTTGTCCATCGAGCCGCCGCTCTGTCGGTCGGCATAGGTTGTCTCCATAGATTCGAGATATATATAAACGAGATTCTTCTTTTGGCTTGGGAAGACAAGACCCACCGATTGCGGATCGGTATAGTTCTTCTCAATAAAATCGGAGGAATTGAAATAATATTGCAGTATATCAAAGGCTCCGACACTTACGACAAAATACACCGCAAAGGTTGCGAAGAGAATCGCAGACAGCGACAACATCCGCTTTTGCAGCAGACGAAAGGGGAATATGACTATACGAACAGTCTTTTTTAGAGAAAGCCTAACCAGCAGCTCTATATTGTTCTTTGACCAGCCCAGTATAAGCAGAGAGAACAGTCCTGTGTAAATGAGTATCCTGCCCGTGTATTCGCTGAAAAACTCCTCAACCGGACTGATGTTGACACCCTGCATAGGATTTATTATCAAGAAGAGCAGTGATGCCGCCGAGACATCGCCGTAGAGTTCTTTCATGTAGAGTGTTGCGTAGTAACAAAAAATCCCGCACAGGATAAGCAAAATTGACAGGGTAGTAACCAAGACCCTCTTTTTGCGGCTGCGTTTGTCCCCGTTGAACGGGACTATATTCAGCTCTAAACCGCTGTGTGTCCGCAGAATAGTATATACAACGGCAAAGGCAAAGGCAAATACACAGGAAAGCGAAATATATCTCAGTGCAAAGATTATATCAAACGCACCCCTGTCGATCACCGTGATCCCCTCAGCGAAAAACAATGCGATCACTATAAAGACAGCGGAATTTATAAGCATGACAAAAATACTGCCGCAGAGTATCATTTCCTTTGCCGGCATCATCTGTTTTCGCATCACGTTTACCAGCGCTATCCCCAAAAGAGCAGGGGCCACCATAGCTATCAGAAGCGTCATCGCATTTTTCCTTCCTGTGGTTAGAGATTAGCTTTGTTCGTCAGAACATTATATCTTCATATATTATAACAAATAAATCTGCATTTTTCAATATAAACTTTATGGAAATAAACTTATTCTCCGTCACGCTCCGTTGTAACCACGGATGACCGGGGGCGGTCATCCCTACGGCAATCCGCAATAACCACGTTGTAACCACGGATGACCGTGGTCATCCCTACATGCCCTCTCAGTCGGCGTTGCCGCCGACAGCTCTCCCAAAGGGAGAGCCAAGAGTGTCAGATACAAACCCTGTGTGTCACCTTGCCTCTCCCTTTGGGAGAGGTGTCACGCCGTGGCGTGACGGAGAGGGCGGTTCTGCATTCTTAATTCTGCATTGACAACTGTCCGTCTCCGCTCATAACCAGGATGTCGTCTTCCATAAATTCGGTTGATCCTTTGGGCAGAATGATTCCGTCACCCCGCTTTATCAGCAGGATCAGGATGTTTTCAGGAATGTCGGCCTGTGCGATACACTTGCCCCAGAATCTATCGCTTTTTGTTATCCTATATTCAGACAGATTGGTGTTGGTCTCGTCAAAATAGTCGGTAAATGTTTTCATAACTGCGTTTTCGTCATCCTTGTCGACAAGGTCAAGTTTGTTGGCGATAAGCGGCATGAGAGTACCCTGTATCATAACCGAGAAGAGTGCCACGAAGAACACAAGATGGAAGAGGTCGTAGGGAAGTCCGTCACCAAAGGCTTTTATGGCGACAACTGCGAAAACTATCGATGCCGCTCCCCGCAGACCCACCCAAGAGACGAGAATCTGATCCTTAAACGGCACCCTGAACCAACTGAGAATAGAGAATGTCGCTAACGGTCTTGCCGCCACTATGAGCAGAACCGAAATGATTATGCCGGGAATAGCAACACTAGGCAGATGCGACGGGAAGGAAAGCAGACCCAAGATAAAGAAGAGCATAATCTGCATTATCCAAGAGATACTGTCGAAGAAATTTACCGTGCTGATCTTGTTGAAAAAGCTGCTGTTCCCGACAATGATGCCCAGTATATAGACGCAGAGGAATCCGTTTCCGCCGATCATGCTGCAGAGCGAGAAAGAGAGTATGATTATAGCGAAGATCAGTATGGGGTAGAATCCGTCAACCTCGAGATTGAGGTGCTTTAGCACAAAGACGGTAGCAACCGCAATGACCGTTCCGATAGTCACGGCTATGCCTATCTGTGCGGCGATGGTACCGACAATCGAAAACACGCCCATATCTTCACCCTGCACCTGTATAACCGATATGGTCAGTGTGGTCATCATATAGGCAAAGGGGTCGTTACTTCCGCTCTCAAGCTCGAGAAGAGGGGCAAGACCGTTTTTGAGGTTGAGTTTTCTCGAGCGGAGTATCGAAAAGACCGAAGCGGCATCTGTTGAACCGACAATCGAACCAAAGAGCAATCCGTATAAAAAAGGCACACCGAATATGATAGAGCAGAAGAATCCTATGACAACGGCCGTTATGACCGTGCCGAGCGACGACATTATGCCCGCCTTTACCGCCACGGGTTTTGCCGTATCCCATTTTGTTCCGAATCCGCCGTAGAACATTATAAAAACCAGAGCAAAATAAGAAACCTCTTCAGCTATGTCAAAGTTGTCAAAATATATACCGCCGATACCGTCCGATCCCATCAACATTCCCAACACCAAAAAGACCAGCAGAGACGGCACCCCAAAACGATACAAAGCCTTGTTTAAAAATATACAAAGCAACACAATAAGAGATACAACGATTAAAGTAATGTACATATAAAAAACCTATCTATCTTATTTAATTAAATTAATATGCGGGGACAAAGAATCATCCTCGCATATGTATTTTAATATATAATCGGGTAAATGTCAAGACCCCCACAGGAAATACAAAAAGGGCGGTATGCACGGGGAAAAACACCCGCCGCTGCGGTAACCACGGACGATCGGGGCGATCGTCCCTACGGGGAAAAACACCCGCCGCTGCGGCGGCACCCTCTTTGCCAAAGAGGGCAAGGGGATTGTGATTATAAACTATTCATTATTCATCATTCGTTATTCATTGCCTAAATTTGCTTTGGCAGATTCAATGTTCTTCTTTTAATGAATAATGAAGTCGGTCGCTTTGCTTCCTGATGAATAATGAATAATGC
>Ga0099364_10003393_pt1 | contig 24732 bp, 21 predicted proteins | sample TergutTh196P3_FD_73070 | JGI IMG/M metagenome (GOLD analysis project Ga0099364, IMG submission 73070) | Microcerotermes parvus P3 segment gut microbial communities from Pointe-Noire, Republic of the Congo - Th196 P3 | ecosystem: Host-associated > Arthropoda: Insects > Digestive system > Gut ...
GTCTGGAATCGGCAGAAATAATTTCTCCATTGATTTTCGCCGCCAATCGTGTAGCGTAATGCGTTTTCCCGCAAGCCGTCGGTCCTAAAACAGTAATCATGGTGCAAAGGTTTATTTGAGTTTTTTCTGATCCTTTTTCTGACCAAGTTGTTTGGCATTTTTTGAAGTGATAACTGTTCCGCCTCGTTGTTCAATTTCCAAACGAGCGATTTTGGCTACATTTGCTCCTTCATGTGCAATTACAGCACTTTCTGCTAAATTTTGAGGTTTATTTTGGGTAGAAAGTTCAGTTGCTGTTGCTTCCGAAAGCATATTGATAATTAGCTCAAGATTAGTCATATTATCTCGCAAATTTTCTTTTTTGAGATTTTTATGTTTTCGGTATTGCTTGGTCGTCATATCACTCCAAGTTTTGGTCATTAAATCAGTCAACAAAGCGTATTCCTTACCTTGTTTTACGCCGGCTTTGTCCCATTCGTCGGTCAGTGCCTTGCGAACTTCAATGGATTTGATCCGTTGATTAATCCAATTCTCCGAATAACCTAATTGACGATAATTTTGGATTGCTCTGTCAATAGAAAATTCGGGATCCATTGTTTCGTCAATTCGTTCTCTACCCACTCGTGCCAACCACATTTTGAACGGCTCGGCTTTTGGCGACGGAACAGACTGTATTAAGCGTAGAATTTGCTCGGTATCAGCGACATCTGTAAATCGCATTTTACCATCCGGAGCGAGTAATTTCAGTTGGTTAGTATTTGTAACCAGTTCAAATTCGTTTTTCAAGTGGTTACAATTTGTAACCACTTCAGAAAACAGTTCGCTACCTTCTTGTTTTAATCTGAATTTTAACACCTTCCAATAATTGCGAACTTTTTTATAGTCCGGCTGGTCAGTTAAAATGGCAATAACATCCAATATCGAAAACCACCATTTTTCCTGTTCTTCGTCCCAAACAGAACGAACATTATTTTTTCCGAATAGTTGTATTTTATTTTTCATATTCTTTGGTTTTGATTCTACAAAGGTACAAAATTTTTTGGAATTTTGTTAATATCTTTTCTCAAAAAGCATTGCACGAATAGACGATTTTTTGTAACTTTGCGGAAAATCTGTAAGGGCGATGCATGCCTCGCCCCTACAAAAAACTTCTACCATGAAAGCACTTCTGATTTTTTTATTAGTAAATTTTGTATATTTGAACGCCCATTGTCAGACAAGTGAAAGGTTTAATTACGAGATAAGTCGATTTAATGATATGCGATATGTTATATCCTTAAAGTCAGAGGCATCGATCTCGAAAAATGCAAGATCAGTGCCTGGTGGCTTTGTAGATGAACAAAATAAGAAGAAATTTAGCGAAACCTTTCATTCCATTGTTGAAAAATCCATCCCTATAGAGAAAAGGCAAAGAATAACTGGGGGAGTGTTTGTTGAAATTATATTCTTGCTCACTGGAGAAGTTTCAAGAATCAGGATGTATTCACTTAAAGAAAACTTGGAGGTTCTTAATGAAGATGTTTTATACGCTTTGTTTAGTAACTTGCAGGAGTTGAAAATAGATATGTCTAAATATGAACTCTTGTATCCTCCAACTTGGGGGGATAAAGATATAGATGACTTCATTGCATGGACGTTTCCATTAAAGCAAAAAGAGTAACATATGGAGAATGGATGACCCGCTGGCGCGGATTTGTAATCCGTGCCAACACCCCGTTGGGCTGAGGCTGTGCCTCAGTCCGTCTATACAAGCAGGCTTTGCCTGCGACACTAAAACAAGAACGAATGACAGACCAAACATACATAAATCGCAATGCAGGTAGAACCTGCAAGGATAGTCCGACTGAGGCGAAGCCTCAGCCGAACGGGGGTATGAAAAGATATCTTTTTTTGATGTTAGTTTTTTTTGTAAGTTTGTTAAACGGACAAAATGAAATTGACACGCTACAAACAATTTCGGGCATAATAACGGACGAGCAAGGCATTCCAATACCTTTCGCATCTGTTTTTATAGAAGACACAACACTAATTTCACGGCAGCGTTTACAATGTTATTGTTCTGAAATTGAAAGAAATCGAGTTTTTATTGTTGGTAACGAACGAAATCCTAAAACAATAACGCATACGGATTGGGATGGAAACTTCTCTTTAAATGTTCCAAAAAATTCAGTTATAGAAATCGCTTTTGTTGGCTTTGAACGGCAAAGAATTCCTATTAAAAATCTACAGAAAATCAACGTGACTTTAGAATCAAATATGATAGCGTTAGATGAAATTGTTCATTTTGGGCCAAAAAAACCTTCTGAACTTCTTGACTGCTCAAACTATGATTTTTTGAAAAAATTAGGTGCGTCTTTTGTAGAAGTAACAAGCGGGATAGACACTATCAAGCCTTTTCAAATTACTAATAAATAATGGGTTGCTTTATTCATTATTCTTTGTTATTTCGTTTTTTATTCGTATCTTTGCGGAAAATCTGTATGGGCGATGCATGTCTCGCCCCTACAAAAAACTTCTACCATGAAAGCACTTCTGATTTTTTTATTAGTAAATTTTGTATATTTGAACGCCCATTGTCAGACAAGTGAAAGGTTTAATTTCCAAACAAGTGATGATAATAATGCAGGATATACGATAAGTTTAAAATTGGAAAAGCCCTTATCTAAGAATTCAAGAGTTGCAGGAGGTCGTTTTATTGATGAGCCAAGCAAGAAAAAAATGCAAGAGACATTCCATTCCATTGTTGAAAAATCAATTCCGACAGAAAAATTACAAAAACTTATAGGAAGAACATTTGTCAGCATTAATTTTTCGCTTGCAGGGAAAGCAATACAAGTTAGAGTCCATACACTAAAGGAAAATATGGAAGTCTTTGACGAAGACAATTTATATACTCTATTTAGTAATTTGCTGAATATGGAAGTAGATATGTCAACGTATGAAATCACTTGGACTCAAGACCCTGAAGACTTTTTGGCGTGGATGTTTACATTATAATCCCGTTCGGCGGCGATTCCGATCGCCGCTGTACGTCCTCTTTACAACCTCAAGCCAACGGGAGATCTAAAAAAATAATTAAATCCTAGTTTCTCGGTAAGAAAGTATCGAAAACGAGAATTTTCAGCCAATTTTTCAGTTTGGCACGGTTTTTGCTGTATAATTTATAGAAAGGAGGGAAATTATGACAAAAACCAATGAAACTTTTGAAGAAACCAATGAAACTTTCGAAGAAGATTCGTTCAATCAATTGGAAATAGACCTAAAAGAAACGCAGGATAAATATCTCCGATTGAACGCAGAATTTGATAATTTCCGAAAACGAAATCAAAAAGAACGTCTGGAACTTATCAAATTTGCCTCAGAATCGGTAATTTTGTCACTTTTGCCCGTTTTGGACGATTTTGACCGTGCGTTGCCGTTAATTTCTGACGAAACGACCAGATCCGGCGTTGAATTGATATACACCAAATTGAAATCTACCCTCGAATCGGAAGGTTTGAAAATGATGGAAACCCAAGGCGTTGAATTTAATGCGGATTTGCACGAAGCCATTGCTCAAACGCCGGTCAACAACAAAAAAGAAAAAGGACTCATCATCGACGAAATTCAATGCGGATATTATTTGAACGACAAGGTGATTCGTCATGCAAAAGTTATTGTAGGAAGTTAAGTTTATGGCAAAAAGAGACTACTATGAAGTGTTGGGTGTAAGCAAATCTGCCACCGCCGATGAGATGAAAAAGGCTTATCGCAAGTTGGCAATGGAACACCATCCCGACCGCAATCCCGGCGATAAAGCTGCAGAGGAGAAATTCAAAGAGGCGGCTGAGGCTTATGATGTGCTTTCTACGCCTGAGAAAAAAGCCAAATACGACCAGTTCGGTCATGCCGGAATGGGTGCCAATGCCGGCTACGGTCCGGGAGGCATGAATATGGACGATATTTTTGCGCATTTTGGAGATATTTTTGAATCTGCGTTTGGCGGAAGTTTTGGCGGAGGACATTTTCATCAATTCACCGGAGGGTTCGGTAGCAGTGGTCGGCGTCAGCAACAACGTCGTCGGACGAATCGCGGTACAGACCTGCGTGTGCGTGTCAAACTTTCTCTCGAAGAGATTCAAAAAGGGGTTGAGAAAAAAATCAAAGTTCGCAAAAAAATCGCTTGCGATACGTGTGGCGGGACCGGTGCAGCCTCGAGAGATGCGTTCAAAACTTGCGAAACGTGTAAAGGTATGGGGCAAGTAACCCGCGTGACCAATACGTTTATCGGTCAGATGCAACAGACTTCGGTATGTCCGACCTGTCAAGGCGAAGGGAGAATTATCACTCAAAAATGTAAAAAATGCAACGGCAACGGCGTTATGGAAGGCGAGGAAATTATCACCATTCGTATTCCGGCGGGCGTTGAAAACGGTATGCAACTTTCCATTCCCGGAAAGGGCAATGCGGCTGTGCATGGCGGAATGGCGGGCGATTTGATTGTGTTGGTGGAAGAACTCGAACATCCGATTTTCGAACGCGTTCAACACAATTTGCACTACAATTTGTTTGTGAATATCACCGAAGCCGTTTTGGGCGAATCCGTTGAGGTTCCTACGTTAGACGGAAAAGTTCGGGTGAAAATTGATGCCGGTACACAGTCCGGGAAATTGCTACGCTTACGCGGAAAAGGCTTGCCTGCAATGAACAGCTACGGAACCGGCGACATCATTATTTGTGTGAACATTTGGACGCCGCAAAGTGTAACCAAAGAAGAAAAAGAACTTTTGGAAAAACTTCGCAAATCGCCGAATTTCAAGCCTAATCCGAAAAATCAAAAAAACAATAAAGGCTTTTTTGACCGAATTAAAGATTATTTTGGCGGATAATTTCGGCTTTTTCATTTCAAAAATAATTCGTATCTTTGCAAAATCATGCCAAACCTTAACGTCCATATCAAGCGTTATTCCCCCGTCGATTCTGCGATGTGGGACACTTTTGTAGATCGGTCTAAAAACGGCACGTTTTTGCACAAACGGGCATACATGGATTATCATGCGGATCGTTTTGAGGATTTTTCGTTGATGTTTTTTGCAAACAACAACTTAGTTGCGATTTTGCCGGCAAACCAAAACGATAAAATTTTGTATTCGCATCAAGGTTTGACTTACGGCTCTTTGCTTGTTTCTACGGATATTTCACAAGGTTTGGTGATGGCGATTTTTGATGAATTAAGGTCGTTTTTGAAGTCGCAAAATTTCGAAAAATTATATTACAAAGTTGTTCCTGCAATTTATCACAAATATCCGTGTGAGGAGGATTTGTATGCATTGTTTCGACACGATGCATCATTAGTTGCACGTGCTTGTTCGACCACTATTTGCATCGGCAAACCTAATGCTTCCTCGCGTCTGAAGCGGGTTTCGAGACGTTCCGAGAAACATCGGCTGCGTTATGAAATCCTTTCGAATGTGAATGCATTTTGGCACATCATTGAAGAAAATCGCATGCGAAAACGTAGTATCACACCGGTGCATTCGCAGGAGGAAATCAATCTTTTGCAATCGCTGTTTCCTCAGCAAATTCAGTCGGTTGCGGTGTTTGCCGACCATGAGGTAGTGGCAGGAGGCGTGGTGTATTTGGTGAATGATGTGGTGCATTTGCAGTATGCGTCAGCATCTCCGAAAGGGGAAAATATACATGCGGGAGATTTTCTGTACAGCCTGTTTATTCACACATTGTTTCCCGATCATCGCTATTTTGATTTCGGAATTTCGACCGAGAACGGCGGACAAATTTTGAACGAAGGGCTTATTGCACACAAGGAGGAATTCGGCGGAAACACGGTGGTTTACGACCATTATGAAATCATTTTGTAAGGGTATCCTGCGATTGTATCGCAACCTCATCTATCGACAATTCAATTGAAAAATCACCGATATGTGAAAGTTGAATTTTCAAGGTGTGTTTACCTTTGTGTTGGATAATTTCTCCGGAAATGCCTTTGAATTGTCCGTTTTGAATCGTTACGAAAGTCCCGACAGGCAAGGGTTTGTTAGAAAATTCAACCTGCCGATCGTTTGCTTTTTCGATAAAATCTTGGAAGCGTTGCATTTCCGCATCGGAGATCCAAACCGGCACATGATTATGTTTCAAAAACCTTGAAACGCCCGGTGTTTGTAGGATTTTCAGGTGTTCGTTTTTGTTGGTTTTCGCAAAAACATAACCCGACACCACCACCGCATCGACCCATTTTTTACGATCGCTCCATTGTCGGAGTTGTTTTTGAATAGGCAAATAAACGGTTATTTGGTTTTTTTCAAGCCTTTCGGCAACTTTTTTTTCCGTTCGAGACGCCACATGTACCACGTGCCACTGTTTTTCCATAGTGCAAAGATACGAAAATTTTTGAATATTCAGATATTTTTCGTAACTTGTTGATTATCAAGCGTTTTTGCGGAAAGACAGGGATTCGAACCCTGGAAGCCCTTTTGAGGCTTACACACTTTCCAGGCGTGCGCCTTCGACCAACTCGGCCACCTTTCCGTTCGCTTTCGGACTGCAAAGATACAAAAAAAAAATGAACCGTGCAAGTTTTCAAACTTTCACCGTTTTTTTTATTTCGGTTTTTATGATGTATTTCATTTTTTTTTCGTATCTTTGCAAATTGTTTGCTCGTTAAAACCAAAAAACATGAGACAGCCCGAACTTGGCATAAAAATAACCGAACTCAGAAAAGCCAAAGGCTTAACACAAGCTGAATTTGCCGACCTGTGCGATGTTGGAAAAGCAACCTTGCAAAGAATAGAAAACGGCCAGGTCTCTCCAAGGGCTTACACCGTTAAGACGATTTTTGCAGCACTCGGTGCAGAGATGCCGCCAACGACATCTCTACCATCCAATCTGAAATCGAAAATCAACACCAAGAAAAACGTGGCGATTTTCGTAACAACGATAGTGGGGATAGCCATAGGATTGTTTTTTCTGTTGACCGGCAAAAAAGGCGAAAATTTTAATCCGGGCAACCTGCAAACCAGCCATTTCACAGAAATTAACACCGAAGTGCCCAACGTGCCTCAAGAGGTACGAATAGTCAAACTTGTAGAAACGCAAGACGACCATATTTTTTTCGATCAAGGTACGTTTGAGGACGGAAGGCTAAACGTTTCGTTGCCTGAAGACATGTTGTCGAAATTTGTTTATACCATATTGAGGAGGCATCCCAACATAACCAAAAGCAATGAAAATGCCCGCTTTGCCATTGCGAAGTTAGAAGGCTACGACGAGCAGGGAAACCTCATAGGACGGTTTGAATACCACAGCAGCGAAAAAGAAATCACGACCTTGTTCATCTATGCCGACCGAGATGTGAGTTTAATCGGAATCGACAACAGCAACGACATCTGGGGGACGGCTCTAAAAGAGGGCTGGAACAAGGTATTTTTGGAAGAAATCGGCGAGGGCATCAGCTCCCTCTCCACTGCCCATCCGGGTGAGGAAATGCGGTGGTCGTTTCGCAAAGCGAAGGATGATTGAGCCCCTTTTTACCAAATAATTTGTAAAATTTCGTTTTTTTTTGTATCTTTGCAAAAAGTTTCAGTATCATGCTCGACAAAGAATTCAAATATTTTCTTGACCACCAAGATGAGTTGGTAAAGGAATACAATCATCGCTTTATCGTGATTATTGGCGAGGCTGTCGTTGGCGATTACGACGACTACGAACAGGCTTTATTTGAGTCTGTAAAAAAATACACTCCCGGCACTTTTTTGATACAGGAATGTGCAGCCGGAGAGGAAGTTTATACAGATACATTTCTTTCACGAGTAATTTTTGCCTAACCTATGCCGAAAAAAGACATTATCGTACACGCCATTACCAGCAAGGAAAAAGGCATCGTCAGGAGCATTGTAACACCTGTTGAATTAACAAACGTATTTTCCGGTAAGAGTGTAAAGACCAAAGGAATTTGGGACACCGGAGCAACCGGCTCTGTGATTACAAAAGCAATGGCGAAGGAGTTAGATCTGCAATCTTATGGAAAAAGGAAGGTGCGTGGTGTACATGGGCTTAAAGATGTTGATGAGTATTTTGTAAATATAACGCTCAACAACAAAAATATCACATTAAACACTCGTGTAACCGAATGCTCCGAACTTTCTGCCGATGGCAGCGTTGGCTTGCTCGTTGGAATGAATGTGATTACAAATGGCGATTTCGCCGTAACCAACTACAAAGGTAACACAACAATGTCTTTCCGAGTGCCGTCTATGGAAAATATCGATTTTTTGCAAGAGTAAAATTGGCTATTTCAAAAACTTTCCTTCGGAAACCATAAACTGATCTGAAAAATTAACTAAATACACCGTTTCTGTCGCACGTGTGATGGCGGTATACAACCAACGTAAAAATTCCGCATTCAACATTTCATCGGTGAAATATCCCATATCCACAAATATCGCTTTCCATTGTCCGCCTTGGGTTTTGTGAGCCGTGAGGGCGTAAGCAAATTTAACTTGCAACGCATTCAAATACGGATTTTGTTTGATGGCTGCAAAACGGTTTCGTTTGTTCGGAATATGTTCGTAATCTTTACTCACTTCGCTCCAAAGTCGCGAAGAATCTTTGTAAGATAGAGCAGGTGTTTCTGCGGAAATCGTATCTAAAAGTAATTTGACATCTAAATTGGGTTCATCGGGATAATCCGTCAAACGCAAACTTACATTCGCAAATCGAAAACCGTACATGTCCTCAAACCCGCGAATACGTTGAATTTCGAGCATATCGCCGTTAGCGATAAATCCAATGTCGGACGTTTCGGGCAACCAAAAATAATTGTTTCTTAAGGTCATCATCAAATCTCCGCCGGATAACATTTCCTCCCGAAATAACAAGCGATTCCGAACTTCTTGATTGAATAAATTTGCACGTTTATTCGAACGTGTAACAATCGCAATTTCATCGATGGCATACTTGGAATGAGCCGTATTCAAGGCATCTTCGAGTTCCGAACCGTCAATTTTTTTGATGTCGGTATAATGATTCAAATCGAATAAGGGTAATGAAAAATCATGCGTTGCTAATTTAATTCGCAACATCGTTGCATTATACAAAACGCCTGAATCTTGCGATTGACGGACAACTTCACGCATTTCCTCCGAAAAAATTTCACAATCAAACGTATGTTGCATAAATTCCAAATCCAACGCCGGACTCATGTCGAGCCCAACCGGCGGGAGTTGTGCGGTGTCGCCAACCAAAACTAATTTGCAATTTATTCCGCTATGAACATAATTTACCAAATCTTCCAAAAGGCTACGAATAGCGAAAATACTGCTTTCCGGAGAAATGTTGAGGTCAGGAATCATGGAGGCTTCATCGACAATAAAAATGGTGTTGCGATGCGGATTTTTTTGCAACGTCATGCGATGTCCGCCAAATTCATTGATAACGGTTTTGTAAATTTTTTTGTGAATGGTGAAGGCTTGTTGTCCGGAATAATTTGCCAAAACTTTTGCTGCTCGTCCGGTTGGTGCCAACAGCACGGCTTGCAAATTAAATTCTTTCAACGCTCTCACGAAAGCCCCGACCATCGTGGTTTTTCCGGTTCCGGCATACCCTTTCATCACAAACAACGACGGCTCTCGAAAGCGAATTAAAAATTCGCTCAATCGCTCGGTCATCAACGTTTGGTCGCCGGTTGGTTCAAACGGAAATTGTGCCGCAATGACTTCAAAAACATCTTGCTGTGTGAGTTTTTTCATTCGGCGAAATAGGGTCGCAGTTTTTCCGCAAACCATTCCGGACAACGACAAGGTCTCATCGTTTTGGAATCTACAAACACCAGGACAGTCGTGCCTTTATTAATGAGTTCGCCTTGCTCGTTGTAAATTTCATAACTGTGATATAATCGTGTTACGGGCATCTCCGTCAACCACATTTTAACGGTCAATAACTCATCATAACGTGCGGCTTTCTTATATTCAATGTGCATCTCGCGAGCAGGTAACATCACACCGCGTTGCTCCATCTCGGGATAGGAAGTTCCGAGACCTCTCATGCTCTCACTTCGCACTTGTTCATAGTACGCAGGATAATTTCCATAATACACATAACCCATTTGGTCGGTCTCACTATAACGGGGTCTGAGTTGAATTTCAAATGAATACATAAATTTTTGCGTTTTTGGGTCGTAAATTTACAAAAAACTTTTCAAAAAAACAAGTAAAAAATGTTTTTTTTTTCAGAAAATTATTCACATCTTTGCAGTCTGAAACAAACAAACCTCATTTGAATGTTTTTATCAACAGTCAAGTGTTAACAAATAACCAGAATAATGATTCGCAAAAGATTGGTGTAGACGTATGGAAAACAATCACGTAGCTGTATGGAAAAAGTGTCTGGACATTATCCGAGACAACATTGGAGATCCGAAAAGTTTTAAAGTTTGGTTTGAACCGATCAAGCCTTTACATTTGGACAAACAGGTTTTGACAATTCAAGTGCCTTCCCAATTCTTTTATGAATGGTTGGAAGAACACTATATTGATTTGTTGAAAAAAGTTATCAAACGAGAATTGGGTTCGGGGGGTCGTTTACAATATAGTATTGTAATGGATACGGCTGATTCGTTCCAAATCACCCAAAAATCAGGTAATCGCAACGGTTTGGTTAATCCGCTTATCCAAATTCCGGTTACTGACAATTCCAAAATGGATCCTTGGGTTCGTGCGGGAATGCCAACGAAAACAAGGGTTAAATCGAATTTGAATTTCAAATATACATTTGAAAATTTTATCGAAGGCGATTGCAATCGCTTGGCACGTTCTGCGGGTTATGCTATTGCGGAAGAACCGGGCAAAACATCGTTCAACCCACTGTTTTTGCACAGTCCGACAGGCTTGGGGAAAACACATTTGATGCATGCCATCGGCATTCAAACCAAAGAAAATTTTCCGGATAAAACGGTGCTTTATGTTTCGTCGGAAGAATTTACACAACAATATGTAGAGGCTGCAAAGAATGGATCGAAAAATGATTTTGCACATTTCTATCAAGCGATTGATGTGCTTTTGATTGATGATGTTCACAAACTTTCGGGACGTTCCGGAACCCAAGATCAGTTGTTCCATATTTTCAATTATTTGCATCAAAACGGCAAGCAAATTATTTTGTCGTCCGACAAACCTCCGGTAGATTTGGCAGATATCGAGGCACGTTTGCTATCCCGCTTCAAATGGGGATTAGCAACGGATCTGGAACTTCCGAATGTGCAAACGCGTATCGAAATTTTGAAAAGCAAAATCAAAAATAACGGCGAAATAGATATTCCAAACGATGTGATCGAATATATCGCTTACAGTATTTCCAACAATGTGCGTGAATTGGAAGGTATTTTGAATTCCATTTTGGCACAGTCGATTCTTAACAAACGCACGATTACATTGGATTTGGCACGTGATATGATTGATAAATTTGTGCGTAATTCCGCTAAAGAAATTTCGATTGATTACATTAAAAATATCGTTTGCGATTATTTCCAAATTACGGTTGACGAAATTAATTCTCGTACACGTAAACGTGAGATTGTTCAAGCCCGACAATTGGCAATGTATTTTTCGAAAAAACATACCAAATGTTCGTTGGCGAATATCGGTGTACAATGCGGAAACAAAGATCATGCAACGGTTTTGCATGCTTATCGCACAGTGACGGATTTGTTGGATACCGACAAACAATTTAAGGTATACGTCGAGGATCTCGAAAAGAAAATAAAAATCAGTAATTAGGTTAATAACGCTAAACCACTGCTTGAAAAAGTGGTGGTTTTTTTTACGATGAATAAACTTTTTCTCATACCGGCAACCATTGGTAATTCAAGCATTCCGGATGTTTTGCCTGCAAATTTTTCGCAACACATCAACGCACTGAAAATTTTTATTGTGGAAGAATTACGAACTGCACGACGATTTTTACGGAGTGCCGGTTATACGCAAAATTTTGATGAAGTCAAGTTTTTTGTATTGAACGAACATAGCGACAATCGCGAGGTTGAGAGATATTTAGATGCGATTTCGGAAGGCTCAATAGGTTTGCTTTCCGAAGCGGGTGTGCCTTGTGTGGCGGATCCCGGTTCAGCGATTGTAGCGTTGGCACATCGAAAAAACATTCCGGTTGTGCCGATGGTGGGACCCTCGTCCATACTGTTAGCACTGATGGCATCGGGATTGAACGGACAAAATTTTTGTTTCAACGGTTATTTGCCTGTCGATCAAAAAGAACGAGAACGAAGCCTGAAAAACCTTGAACAACGGGCTATTCAACAAAATCAAACGCAAATTTTTATTGAAACACCGTATCGAAATAATCATCTTTTTGAATCAATTTTGAATGTTTGCAATCCAAACACACGTGTGAGTATTGGAGTGAATATCACGCAAGAAAATGCCGTTCATCAAACGAAAACCGTTGCAGAATGGAAGAACGCAAAGATTGATTTACATAAACAGAATGCAGTGTTTTTGATATTATAGCATGAATTAAGCAACATGAAACCAATCGAAATAATGTCGCCTGTGGGCAGTTACGAATCGCTGTATGCCGCGATACAAGGGGGTGCTGATGCAGTCTATTTCGGCGTAGGGCAGCTCAATATGCGTTCGCGTTCGGCGAATAATTTCGACTTGTCGGACTTGCAAAAAATCGCTGAAATCTGCAAGGAGAGCGACATTCGGTCATACCTGACATTGAATACCATCGTATATGATCATGAACTTCCGCTGATGCGAGATATTCTGAATGCCGCAAAAACAGCGGGCGTTTCAGCGGTTATAGCAGCGGATATCGCTGTGATGACATACGCACGATCAATAGATTTATCGGTGCATATCTCCACACAGTGCAACATCACAAACATAGACGCCGTGCGGTTTTTCGCAGGGTTTGCAGATGTGATGGTGATGGCACGTGAGTTGAATTTGGAGCAAGTCGCAGCAATTGTTCAACAAATTTCCGATGAACAAATCACCGGACCATCGGGACGTTTGGTCGGAATCGAAGTTTTCGCACATGGCGCACTCTGTATGGCGGTTTCGGGAAAGTGCTATCTGAGTTTGGACAACTACAATGCTTCTGCGAATCGCGGTGCGTGCCTGCAATTGTGCAGACGTCCGTACAAGGTAACGGACATGGACGGTGGCACGGAATTGACAGTTGACAACGCCTATATTCTTTCTCCAAAAGACCTGAAAACACTGGATTTTTTAGACAAAATCATACACGCCGGCGTAAGCATTCTCAAAATCGAAGGACGCGGACGTTCGGCGGATTATGTGAAAATAGTTACGCAAGTTTACAAGGAAGCCGTCACAGCCATTTCCGAAAACACGTTCACCAAAGAACGTTTGCAAGCATGGAACGAACGCCTGAAAACCGTCTACAATCGCGACTTTTGGGACGGCTACTATTTGGGACAGACCCTCGGCGAATGGACGGAACAATACGGTTCGGTGGCAACCAAACGCAAGGTTTATGTGGGCAAGGTTACCAATTTTTTTTCCAAGATAAATGTTGCCGAAATCAAAATCGAAACAGGCTCGCTCTCTGTTGGCGACAATATGCTGATTATGGGCGAAACCACCGGCGTTTACGAAGATACCATCACCGAGATTCGTGTAGACTTGCAACCCGTGCAGTCCGCTGAAAAAGGCGTGTTCTGCTCCATCGCAACGCGGGAACTCTTACGGCGTGGGGATAAGGTTTATCGGTGGGATGGGTAAAAAATAAACACCAACATTGGATGAGCCATAGAAAATAATCCGCAAGAGTTGGTTAATTCTAAATTAATTCGTATCTTTGTGGTTTCAAAAAACAATAATTCTATAATCCTATGAAAAAAATTCTGATTCCAATTTTGTTTCTCTCTATTGGACTGTGTGCTTACACACAACATCTCTATGTTCAGCCTATCGATGGCGAACAAATTGCTTTTGCTCTTGCAAACAAACCGAAAATTACGTTTGATGATAGAGTTATGAGCGTACAACAATTATCGTTTCCATTGAGTGATGTGCGAAATTTGTCGTTTGTCCAACAAAACACAGATCCAACAAACATCATCGTTGATACGGAAAACGATCACATTCTCCTCTTTCCGAATCCTGTGAAAGATGAACTAAATTTGGTTATTCAAATTCCTGTGCAAAATCTGAATTACAGGTTTTTTGATATGAACGGAAAACAACTGACCGTTGAACAAATCCATTCGCAAACAACCCAAATCAATATGCAAAATTTCCGTGCAGGTATTTACGTTTTGCATATCGAACAAAACGGACAATCTATTCAATCATTCAGAATCGTAAAACAATAAACACATGAAAAAAATCATCTCCCTCATAAGTGCATTAATTTTGTCGTTCGGTGTTTTTGCACAAAACGACACCATGTTTATCCATCAAGGACAAACCGTTTTGGAATACGCTATCGCAGATGTGGATAGCATCACGCCGCAGCTGGGTGCTGTGGCAACAACGGATTCATTGCTGATCTATAAAAATGGGATTGTTGAGAATCGTATTCGTATTGATGATGTGGACAGCATCATTTTTTATCGTGCCGAACAGACTCAAGAGCCTGATGATCTGGTTTACGCGGTAACCTTAGCCGGCAGTCGTTTCAACAACCCTTCGACCAATGCTACGGCAGTAGCGGCATTGGGCACTCGAGCCGATATTCAAACCACCGGAGGTCTGCATTCGTTGCCCGGCGGTACGACCCCCCGAACCATAGGCAATTTGTCGGGTCTAACCTCGTCGCAAGTCTACAACAGCGGGCGTGAGGTGGTTGTGCAAATCACCGCTCAAGAGTACAACACTTTGATGGCTATGGTCGGAGGTCTTGAGGGAACAGATCCTTTTGATGCCGGTCCCGGTGCGGATTCGGTGAATAGACATAACCCTGTGGTTACGCTGCCAAGCGGTGTAACGGTCGGTTGGTTTCGCTTTTTGTCGCCTCATCACGCTCGAGCCGAACAGTTTGAACAAAACGAAGTGTTCGAAATAGGCGGACAACGCTTTCGAGTTCGCAACAATCTGGCTGACTTGGGTTTCGCTACCGGTAGCGATGTAAACGTTAATAATGATACCAACCATCAACGCATGACCGGCTATCTGATTATGGGTACAGCCGAACAGTTTGTGGCACAAAACCTGCATATCGTACAGCCTGAGGACGCTCCGCACATGACCCTGCCTGCACCGCTTGCACCACTGCCCACTCGCGTGGCGATAGTTGCTGCCGTGAATGCTATTCCGAATTTGAGCAATGCCGCAGTTACGGCGTATCAGGTGAATGCCGTGAATGTTCCCGCTACGGAAGGTTCGACCAACATTACTTCTAACATTACCCTTACGGTGAGTTTCGATTACAACAGTACCATCACCGTTTTGTCGGATGCCAACACTGCCGTGATAACCGCCGTGAGAGCGTTGTTTGATGAATTTGAAAACCTCCCGATAGTTACTCCATCCGGCAACGATACCTACGTGCCGGAAGGTGCCATAGAACTGCCAACCAACGCCGAAATCATCACTGCCATAGCCACTGCCATAGCTGATATCAGCGGTATTAAAATTACTACCCTTGAGGTGAATGGTAATAATGTGTTGAACAGCACCAATCGCTTGGCTACAGCGGATGACGAGATTTTTGTGGAGATCAATTATATCTATCCTTTTGGCGGAACAGAAGCCGATAGAGATGATATTCGAGATGCTGTTCGCTCTGTTTTTGATGAGGAGTTGAGGGAAAGTGTGGTGGTTTCTGCCGATGGTACGGAAGCGATTCCGGAGCCGGAGCCGAATGAAATTGTTTATGCGGTAACCTTGCCTAATGTGAGATTCACAGGTAATAATCCCAGTCCTTCGAGTGCCGGTTTTGTGGGTCCCGGAGTTAGTGCCAATGGTATGACCGGAAATGTCTTGACGTATGCTCCTTTCAACGAACTGCACAGCGGTCACAGAACCAATGCCACTGTAGCCGGCTATGACTTTCCTGATGGAAAAGAGGTCGTTGCTCGCATTACTCAAGCCGAGTATCAACGTATCATTAATACCTATACAACCAACAACAGTTCCGGACTTTTCCACCAAGCACCCGGTCATGCCAGCAACACGGCGACTACCAATATCGGCGGTTTCACCGAGATGCGTTACTTTCGCCTGGGGCAGCTCAATGAGTTGTTCAAAGTAGCCACATTGGGGGGTGGAAGTGTAGAGTATACCGGTGGCAGAACCTTGCCAGGTCACACTACAGCAGCCGATGCCAACCGGCAGGTAGGCTATCTGTTCTATGGTCCGTATTCGGTGTTTCAGACGAATAACTTGGTTGTGGATAATTGGGACTCCGGTGGTGATGACCCCGACAATCCCGACCCTAATGATCCTGACAATCCGGGCACAGGCGAGGCTCCTTGGCCTGAACTTCCCGAGGATGATCCTACGGCAAGTTTCACCGTTACCCGCAGTGGTGTTTGGTTTGAGACCGCTTTCGCGGAATGGACGACCAACGGAGGTACGGCTTTCGAAGTGCACAGCAGCACCGACGGCGGAGCATGGGTTAAGGTCGACCAACCTTTGGTACGACCCATCAACCCGGAAAAAACCACCTTTAGAGTAGACGTGCTCGGCTTGCGTGGAGGTACTTCCACCAACATCCGCATCACCCATACCGGCAGCGGACAGGAGGAAACCGTAAGCAACTTGGTGGCTGAAGCTTTCGACCGACAAGGCTTTGCTTTCATGCCCGGACACGACAGCGCCACCGGCGGCTACAACGCCGATGGCACCTTAGATCCCAACGTAAAAGTGGTTTATCTGACCAATTACAATATCGCTACAGTCTTGGCTACAAGCACCAGTGCCGACCTCTTGCCCAATGCAGGCAATGCCTCTACAGGCGTAAACGGTCGCCAACGCTTGGTCATTCGGATTTTGGAAAATATAACCGTTCAGCCACCTATCGTTAGCAGCAGGCAGTTGACCCTACGCAACCCCAACGGTCTCACGGTAGAGGGCGTGGGTCCCAATGCCGGTACAACCGGGCAATGGGGGTTCAGAGTTTGGGGCACGGGAAGTGCGTCACCCGCAACCAATGTGGTCATACGTAACCTCACCATGAAAAACTATGTAGATGGCATTGAAATGAATACCGGTAGTAGTGGCGTGGTTAGAGGCGTTTGGATACATAACAACACGTTTTTGATTGGCACCGGTGGCGATGGCGGTATTGGCGATGGTGCGAGCGATGCAGGGAATGGCGTTTCGCACGTTACTTGGAGTTACAACATTTATCGCGATGTAGGGCGTGCCGGACAAGTGGGTGGCACGTCAAATGCACAAAGCAGTCACATGACCTTTCATCACAACCATGTTAAAGACGTGAACAGTCGAGCGTTACGTGTACGTTTCGGAAATATCCATCTGTTTAACAACCTTTACGAAGGCATGGGAACTTATTCCATAAGTGCCAGCACACAAGCCAATCTCATTGCCGAAGGCAATACGTTTAGAAATACGAATCGACCGTTTATCATCAGTGGTCAAGGCAGTGAAAGATCCGGTGGAGGCAGTATTTTGAGTAGCGACCCTCCGGGAACTATTCTGACAAGTTGGCAAGACAACCCCGAAACCTATATGCAACAAGCCGGACGCAGTGTTTTGGTGCCTAACGAGATCGGTGCGGGTGTTACCAACTGGAACCAAAGCCTTGATGTGGGTGCAGTTACAGCACCGGGCAATGTTACCGGTAGCCATACGTTCAGTTGGTCGACCCGTGCAAGTTTCCGTCCAAGTGCACCGCTTGATAATATGCTAAGCACCATTGGTGTGCAGTCTGCCACCGATGCCGAAGCAAGAGTGGCAGCACATGCGGGGGTGCAGAAGTAGATAGGTTTTTGAAATGAATTATTTCAAATAATTCATCAACGTCGTCATATTACGAATATACGACCAGCACGAAATTACCTCATCAGGCAATCGGTTTGGACCAAAGCCTACGTATTCGGAGGCTACACCCTGTAAGGGTCCGGGCCAATACGATTTGTTTTGCAGTTCACCTACAATTCGGCGTACATTTTCTTCGGTGGATGCACCGTTAGTCCATCTGGAATAATACTTGGGGTATTCCGTCAAAGTGGTTGATTTCAAAGGCGAGTTGCGTGTCAATTCTTCCACAGGAGTATTCATCAATTCTTGATATTCCGCTTTGAGAGCAGCTAAATCTACAGTTCGCACCGAACTGTAATGTGTGATTAAGTTTGTCCGATCGTAATCCACATAGTAATGTCCCGTGCGGATATCGCCGGGCGTACGTTTCAGATAAAGTCCTTTGTTGGTGCCTATTTCCACAAAAGTCGGACAAAGAATCTGACCTTCCCGTCTCGGACGACGACGTTCTTCAAAATCGCCCCATTCCGATTCAGGTATAGCGATGGATTCCAAGAAAGCAAAGGCATCGGGGATTCTTGCCATGTATTTGGTATTGCCGGTAAGGCGATAAAAATACAACAAGTTTTGGATCATTTCGGCTGTTCCGTGTGAGGCATATCCGGCAGGTTCAAACGGACGTGCACCGGCAGGAAGCAAGTCGAGGCTCAGGTCGTGTTGCAAGCCCCATCCCGCTTGTGGATTTCCCCCTTGTAGGGCAAGAATGCAAGTCATGGCTCGTGTAATGGGATCAATCACACTTTGTAAACCCAACGTTTGATGACAAGTGATTAGGAAATTGATATTATTGGTGTGCACACCATCGTTAATGGTGATGTACGCCGTATAATCAGGGTCGCCCTCACTGGTAGAACGCAACGGATAACGCTGAGGCCATCCACCGATCGGATACTGACTTTCCAAAACGAAATTGATCGCCTTGTCCAAAGCCGGTTTGTAGACCGGATCATAGCTTTCCAAATACATACGCAACAACAACTCCGCCGCCATAATCGTTCCATCGTCATCAAATGTAGCATTACCTTGATAGTATTGATGTTCGTAGGCAGGCCAATTGTATCCGGCGTAGATTTGTTTGTGCCAATCTTTCAAAGACGCTTCCCCTGCAAAATCAATCAGATAATTCCATCCGCCACAGGGCAGTTGTCCCCAAATCAAAGCACGAGCAGCCGCTTCGGCAGCTTGGTAATAATACTCATCACCCGTGAGGTGATAAGCATCTAAGAAAATATGCCCCATCGCCGGAGTACCGGGCGGTTCAATCCATATCATCGAGGGTTTCGCTTCCAACTCGCCCCACATCCGTGAAAAATCAGGTGCGTAGCTCCATAGGAACCCCCCGTTGTTACTAACTTTTTCGACCATAAAGGTCGTTGCTTTTTTCATTGTTGCCAAAACATCGGCGGGCAGGGTATTTCTTCTCTGTGCATTCAACGGCATGCATAGAACAAAAATAACCAATAGGATTGTAAATTTTTTGAGTGTTTTCATAATATAAAATTTTTATGTTTTTGCAAAGTTACAAAATTTATTTAATTATCGGCACGGACTACAAGTCCGCGCCAGCAGATTGCGGATAAATTCCGAAATTTCGTCTAATTCTTTTTTGGTAATAGAGCGACTATCAATGTAATCAACTTCTAAATCTATCATTTGTGTGTTCATTTTGGAAAATATTTTTGTATTAATTTTACTGCTGTAGGCAGACTGTCCCCTGTAATAGTATTTTCAATACAACGAGTGAGTTTATCGATTTCAAAATCAAGAGCGATATTTTTTTCCCGGTTAGCCATGTATATCCAGTAAGAATTGTGTTTGCAAAGTTAAGGAATTTTTTTGGAATTTACAAATTTTTTTGTAAGGGCTATGCATCGCCCCTACAGGTTCGTTTTGCAAAGATACAAAATTTATTTAATCTGATAGGTTAGAAACCTTTCGGAACTTTTTCTTTGGGGTGTTCTTGGCGGAATTTATCCCAGTATTTTTTTATTTCGGAACGCATTTCTTTGTGTAGCCAAAGGATTCCAATGAGGTTGGGCACTGCCATCAACACGATGGCTACGCCGGTAAACAGCCAGATGAGTGTGGTATCAACCACAGCCCCAAGTATCAGTGCTAATGAATAAAAAATCCGGAAAGGTGTTACCCATTTGACGCCGAAAAGATAAACCACCGCTCGGTCGCCGTAGTATGCCCATGCGAGTGCCGTAGAAAACGCAAACAGCAAGAGGCATAGCGGAATGACATATTTCCCGAAATCACCCAAAAAACTCCGCGAAAACGCTTCCGATGTGAGGGGTGCCGAATGCAAAAGGGATTTCCCCGAAAGGGTAACATCGTTGGTAATCCGGCTATCGGCAACGGTCAGCGTTCCGGTAAACGGCGTTTTTCCTTTTTCAAAAACCTTGACATTCTCGGCAACAGATCGGTTGTGAATGACCGTTACCGGAGAAATAACGACTCCGTCTACAACGTTGATTTCGCCCGAAAAATAGAGATGTGCACCTTCTTTTTGTTGGGATAAAAAGGCGAGTAATTGTGCGGTATTGTCGGTTTGGTGCACGATGTACGTATCGGTTTTTTGAAACGTATTGTCCACTTTGTCAGACCATACGCCTGAACTCAACAAAATAATTCCTGTAAAGAAACAGACGATAACCGTGTCGATAAACGGTTCGAGCAGGGATACCATCCCTTCGGATACCGGTTCGTCGGCTTTGGCTGCTGCGTGGGCGATGGGTGCAGACCCTTGTCCGGCTTCGTTGCTAAACAATCCGCGGTTGACCCCACGATTGAACACCCAAGCAAACGCTGCTCCCAAGAAACCTCCCGTAGCCGCCGCACCGGAAAATACGTTCACAAACACCGAAAAAATTGCCGGCAAGATATTTTCGTAATTGGTGATTAACACAGCGATTCCGGCGAGAATATAGAGCAACGCCATAAACGGCACCAATCGTTTGGTAACATTGGCAATACGTTTGATTCCGCCAATGATGATGAGTGCCATCACTATAGCAAGAATGGAGCCCATCAGCAGTTTGTTGACGCCAAATGTGGTTTCGAACACATTGGCTATTGAGTTGATTTGTGGTAAATTACCGGTTCCGAAACTTGCCAGAATGGTGCAGCAGGCAAAAATTGCGGCAACCACTTTCCAATTGAGGCGGTTTTTCATGTAATACATCGGACCTCCTGCCACTGTTCCGTCCGGTGCAATTTCGCGGTATTTGTGCGAAAGCGAGACTTCGACCATCTTGGTTGCCATACCTAAAATGGCGGTAATCAGCATCCAAAACAGTGCTGCCGGTCCGCCCAAATGTATGGCGAGTGCTACTCCTGCGATATTACCTGTCCCAATCGTTCCCGAAAGGGCAGCAGTAAGTGCTCCAAAATGTGTGGTATCGCCGGCATCGCTCGCTTTATCGTAGCGTCCGCGTGTAATTCGAATGGCATGTTTGAAGTAACGAAATTGCGGAAAACGCAGATAAATCGTGAAAAACAGACCGGTTCCGAGCAAAAGGAAAACGAACCAACTGCTACTGCCGAGGTAGGTGTCGAGGGTTTCTAAGAAGTTTGCGATATTGTTCATATTAAAATTGGTTAAAAAGGGCAAAATTATAGCACAATTTTATTATTGGTTTTTCGAATTTCGGTTAGGGTGTTTTTGGGGTCAATGATGATTTGGCAATCGCCGGAATTAACACCGGACGGGAGATTGAACGTTATTTGCACTCGTTTGGGTAACAGGTCGTGAGCACCCTCCAACGCAGGAATGGTGGCGGTTTGATAAACTGTTTGCCCGCTACGATCCGTGAGAACAATTTCGGTTTCAGGTGCAGATGCATTTCCCAAATTATGCACGGTTACGGTGATTTGATTGTCGACTTTTTGGATGTCGCCAACAGCCAAATCCGGACGATTTTGGGTGATATTCACACCATCACCAACAAGTCTCAATTGCACCAATACCGCTTGTTTCGACGGTATTGTCAAGGTCAATGTTTCCTCTCGACCAAACTGCACTTTTCTTCGCGATGTTTCGCGATCAATTTTGCCATCGCCGTTGAGGTCAATGCCTTGCACCAATTCCCATTCGCCGTTGAGCACGTCCCAACCGGTCATGTCGGCTTGCATGGGTTGATTATCCGTATTGAAAAATTCCAAATTCAATTCTTTTGGCGTCGAAAGCGGAACCAAAATCGCTATTTTTTCAGCATCGTCATCTTTTGGAAACCGCCAACTTACAGCATTTCCGGCGAAAAACACGTTGCGATCCTGAACCACACCACCCATTCGCGAACGCTGTATTTGTTCGATTCGGAAAGCGAATCGATCGGTCCACGGGTATCCCCACGTATTGATGTATTCGTTTAGGGTAGCGGTTTCGAGCAAATTCCGATAGAGTGTTTCCAAATGTTTTTTATCGCCGGAAAGTTGCCATGCCAAAATATATTCGTACTCCGATCCGGTTCTGATGGGCTGTTTCATTAGGTCTTCTCGCAAGGCAGCGATGTCGAGCATATTAGATGTTACGGTATTCATCGAACCATCATCTAATAAAGGTTTTAGGTATTTTTCATCGCCTGTCCAACGCCAAGCCGCCCAAAAAACGTGCACCGCACTGCCGATTCCCGAATTTCGTTGTTCATCAGTATCGAAATGAATAGCATAATGCAGTTGAATTCGTCCGTCCGGAGTGGTTGTGGCATGTGCCAACATGCCGTCTGCAATGTCGATTACATTTTGTTTTGCGGATTCGTTGCCGTAAAATTCTCCCATGTAAATTGCCGGAATCAAGTATTGAAATGTGCGACGATCGACCCAGCCCCACACGCCTTTGGTGGCGATTTTGGTTGCACTAAAATAATCGCCTTTGAAATGCGTATGTCCGCCACGGTTCACGCCTGTTAAATGATGTTTCACGGTGTGAGCGGCTTCCATCATGCGTTCGACTTCTTTCGGATTACCGATGTTCAACAAGTTGATTTGACCAATAACATTTGTGCCCTCTTCAAGACTGTGCAAACCATCGGACTGTATTTTCGATATGCCTTTTTCCAACATATCGTTGTTGTAAATGGCTTCCATCATCATGCTCAACGATTGTTCTATCTTATCGGGAATTACGCCCATCAATGCCAATGGCGGAAACCAGTTGCCTAAATCACTATCGTCGGACAGTCCGCCACCAAACTCACCGTTTTCGATTTGCCTGTTGTCGATTTGCCATTCAACAAAATGGCGATATTTTTTGAGATATTCCAATTGCAAATGAGCCCAAAGTGGCACTCCGGCGGGAGTTGGTGCAATATGAATCGGCGGTTTGGGTTGTGATGTATTGTAATTATACCAGTATTCACGCCCCTCTTTATGATCGGGATCAATACGCAATAAATCCGTCATATCATTTTCAAATTGCACATATTTATGCAGTCGGCGATTGTTCGGACGTTCCTCTATAATGAACGAAAAGTTGTCGCGAACTTGCGTAAAACGGTCGATGATATGCTCGGTTTTGGCATCGTCTCTATCTTTGAAAACAAGTTCAACACGTGCCCCTTCCAACAAACCTGCGTGAAACCCCTCACTGCCTGCGATAGCGATATAAATCGGCTTGTCGTTAGGTAAAATGCGATCACGCAAATCCAACCACAAAACCTGCTCTTGATCGGGTTTCATCGAAAACGAAAAATTCAGCATATTTCGAAGTGACCAAATGGGATCTTTCACCTGTATATTCAATGGAAACAAGCCATTCGCAACAGGCGGAACATTCATCGCAGGTAGGGTGATTCGGATGCCGTCCAAACCACCATGCAAATTGATCCAACCCTGTGTCGATGGGCGAGCACCAAACGGTTCGGTGGTCGAATGGGCTATACCGCGAAAATCCGATGGGATAACAATATGCACAATCGGCATGGGCAACGTCGTTTGTTGTGCCGTATTTCGCCTGTTTCCGCCACCGACAGTTCCAACAAGCACCGCACGTTCGTCCACCGCATGACGACCTCGAATATACTCCAAAACATCTGTGATATTGGGATTAGTCTGAGCCGTAGACGCTGAAGTTAACGTGTAAGACAAACGAATAATTCCTTCGGGAGCATCGCCTTCTTGCACATAAAACGCATCAAACTCGCCGATTGGCGTTTCCTGAACGTTGTTGGTAAAAACAACCGTCTGACCCTGTTGAGGTTGTTCCAATTTGTGAAACGAGCGTTCCCGATTTTTTTCACGGGTAAAATGTTGGATTCCGCCCGACCCGTCTTGATTAGGTGTGATATGAATTTGACCATCTGCACCTCCGGAAATTTCCAGATAATTCCAAGGTTCTGAGGGCATGTTGAATCGCACTTGATGTCCCGAAGTGGAATAACAAAACCAATCCGGCAAAACAAAATAATCCGTGCGACCGAGAATTTGAGAGCGATTGTAAACTCCAGGCCAAGTCGTTTCACGAATGCCGTCATTGGCTTTCCACCACCACGTTTTGTGGTCGTAAGCCTCCAAAATTTGGACTTTTCTTACCGAAGTGGGCTGACCGCTTAGTGCAGGAGGCAGTTGATTGTTCGTCCATCCGTAGCGATAAAACCATTCGTCTTTCCAGCGTTGCTCTGCCATCGTGCGTGAAAATGGGGCAGGACGATAATCTTCGCCTTGAGAAACTCGCAGTATTTCGGCATCGTCCAAAGCACGGTCATAAACCCGAATCTCATCAATATCGCCACCTCTGCGAAAATTA
>Ga0099364_10003394_pt1 | contig 24731 bp, 26 predicted proteins | sample TergutTh196P3_FD_73070 | JGI IMG/M metagenome (GOLD analysis project Ga0099364, IMG submission 73070) | Microcerotermes parvus P3 segment gut microbial communities from Pointe-Noire, Republic of the Congo - Th196 P3 | ecosystem: Host-associated > Arthropoda: Insects > Digestive system > Gut ...
CCTCCCATGAACCGCCTCCTCCAAGGCGACGTCGGATCAGGTAAAACCATCGTCGCTGGTTTATCGGCATTTGTTGCGGCGCGCGCTGGCCATCAAACCGCCGTCATGGCGCCAACTGAAATATTGGCCGCGCAGCATGCTAAAACACTGGCCGATCTCTTGACGCCATTCAAAATCAACGTCGCATTATTAACCGGCTCAGTCAAAGGCAAAACACGACAAGAACTTCTTAAACAAATTGAAAACGGTTCGGCACAGATCGTTGTTGGCACGCACGCGCTGTTTCAAACGGCGGTGAAATTCCACAAACTTGGCTTTGCTGTTATCGACGAGCAGCACAGGTTCGGTGTTAAGCAACGCCAGGAATTGCTGGCTAAATCGCACGACGACTTTTTACCACATTTGTTATCCATGACTGCCACGCCGATCCCGCGCTCTTTGCAATTAACCGTCTTTGGTGACCTGGATATCTCCATCCTAAACGAATTGCCCAAAGGCCGCCAACCGATCAAAACCCAGATCGTTTCGCCGGTTTCGCGTGCAACAATGCTTAACAAAATTGCCGGAGAATTAGAAAACGGTCGGCAAGTTTACTTCATCGCGACCTTGATCGAAAATTCTGAGAAATCTGAAAAGGAAAACGTAGCGAATCTGTACAAGAAAATCGCCAGCGATAAGAACTTCAAAAAACACCAAATCGGCGTCCTGCACGGTCAGCAACCCGCCGAGACAAAAGAAAAAATCATGCGCGAATTCGCTGCCAACGAAACCCAGATCCTCGTCGCCACAACTGTGGTCGAAGTCGGCGTCGACGTGCCAAACGCCAGCGTCATCGTCATCGAAAACGCTGACCAATTCGGCCTGAGCCAACTTCATCAATTACGCGGTCGCGTTGGCCGTGGCGCGCATCGATCCTTTTGCTATTTAGTCATGTCCGATTCTTCGGCCCCAACGCAAAGATTACGCGAAATCGAGCGCAGCAACGATGGTTTCTACTTAGCCGAAGTCGACCTGAAATTACGCGGCGCAGGCGAGATTTACGGCACAGCCCAACACGGCCAGCTGAATTTGCAGATCGCCAACCTGGCCGATACCAAACTTATCAAACGCGCAGCCGCGGCTGCAACCAATTTTGCGAACGAAATTGGCCAGAATCCCGAAACTCTGTTAAAATACCAAGAATTAGCCCGTGAGGTTAGTAAATATCAGCGATTAACTACTTTGAACTAAAGAGGATAGTATGACAAAGGATATCAATAGTGAATACGAAATGATCAGGCGGCTGGCTATTGAGAACGACATTTCGCGCGACAAAACTCTGATGCAGCTGACCATTGGATTCTTCGCAGTTATATCGACTCTGGGGATAAGCATCCTTAAGCATAACTTTTGGCTTGCGCTGGCGATTATCCTCTTGTTCGGCATTAGTACCTTTATCCAATACGCAGGATTTTTTGCCACCAGGAAAAGTCTCGGAGAAATAATGGACAATCTGAGTAGTGGAAAAATTGATTCATATAAAACTAGCTGGAGCAGACTGATTACTCTTTTGAATGTATTAGCCTTTGCGACGTTTACAGCCGGTGTAATATGCTTTATAATACTGTTAATATTTTCATTAGTTTAGGAGGTGGCGTATGAACGACGAGCAAAGTAAAGGACCAGTTCAACAACCAGCCGTAACAGTTGATAATGATCAATCGCAAGAGGGAAGAGGCGGTGTTATTAAAGAAACGCATGAACTTCCTGCGAAAAACGCCTTTAATGTTCCGCCTCCTATGCCAGTTGAAAAACCCACAGCCAGTCAAGAGACAACAGAAGACAAATTAGATTAATGTATTCCGGCACAACCATCCGTCGCGGTAGCGGCAAAATCATCGGCACGCATCAGAAAATCGATCGCGTGGCGCGGCGCAAATTGCAGCAGTATTTACCGCGGGTTAGTTTGGACAGTAATGACCGTCATTCCGAGCCTGCCGAGGAATCTACGCAGAACGAGGAGAAAAGACTCCCTGATGAGACCCTTCGGCAAGCTCAGGGTGACAAGACGAAGACTTCTCGCCGCAAACTGCGAAAAGCCATGAAAACCTCCTTTTTCCCGACCTCGCGCGAAATCATCAAATTCGAGGGCCTGAACGGTCCCGATGGCATCAAGAAAAAATCACCGGCCAAAGACGAACCTTGGCATTTCATCAATCCAGCCGATCCAAACGATCGCCAAATCCTTGAACTGATTCAAAGCGGCGAGCAAAATCTGATAAAGGCGCTGCGCGACAACAATCGCGAAAAAGCTGCTTTTGAGGCTGCCTGGTTGTCGCACGCTCTTGTCGATGGTCTGACACCGGCGCACCACTATCCTTACGAAGCAAAGATGGAAGAAATCCGCGGCGAGAGTCTGGCAACGCGGACGACTCTGGCAAAAAAAGTCATCATGCCAGGCGAAACCGTCCGCAAAAAACTGACCAACAACTGGGAATACTGGAATCTAAAAGACGGCTTGTTGACGGCACACAGCTTTTTTGAATGGGGCGTGGCGACAATCACGGCGTCGATGCGTTTTACCGATGTCAAATTATCGCGCGACGACCGATTAAGGGTCCAACGAGCTGGTGGAATTACGCCGTTCTACCTTGACATAATTCGTGAAATTTATTCAATGCACATGTTTGACGAATTCCTGCAAACTTCGTGGACACCGCGACTGGCGAAGCTGACAAAAAACGAGCTGATGCCGGTGATAATTCACACCGTGCTGCTCAGTTGGTACTATTGCGCCTGGGCAGCTAGAGAAAATTCGTGATACAATTGCTTATGCATAAGGAGGGGACTTTATGAAATGGCCAGCAGATATAGCACAAAGAGTTGAGTGGAACAATGAAATAATCAACCGCGCCGCTAAAGAGCAGATCGCGCAAAAAATCGCACAAAAAGTCAAAGACGGCGATGTTATCGGAGTTGGTACGGGCTCGACATCGTATCTATCAACCTTGGCGATAGCAGAGAGGATAAAAAATGAGAATCTAAGGGTTCAGGTTATCCCGGCGGCGTACGAGATTGAATTAACATGTCTTGAATTGGGAATCCCGGTCACGACCTTGAAAGATATGAAACCTGACTGGGGATATGACGGCGCCGACGAAGTCAACGACCAGAACTGGCTGATTAAAGGTCGCGGCGGCGGTTTGTTTAAAGAGAAAATGATCATGTCCTGCTCGGAAAAAACTTACATTTTGGTTGACAGCAGCAAATTCGTTAAGGATTTGGGTGAAAATTTTGCGGTTCCAGTTGAGTGCGTACCGGAAAGTATAAACATGGTCAGAGAGCAACTCGGCAACATGGGTGCGACATCGATGGTGCTGAGATTGGCCCAGGGCAAGGACGGTCCTGTTATCACGGAGCACGGAAACTTGATTCTTGACGTGAGGTTTCCCGTCATAGACGCCGATCTGGATAAAAAGCTAAAGAATATCGTCGGCGTAGTCGAAACAGGCTTGTTTATCGGTTACAACATCGAGGTTATTACCACATGATTTTAAATTGTCGGGAATGTTACGTTGGCGCGGCTTAGAATAATCGCCGGAGAATTCGGCGGCCGTTTCATCAGTGCTGACACTGGTCGGGCAACGCATCCGATGGGTGATCGTCCCCGGAGTGGATTTTTTAATACTCTAGAGTCCCGCGGAGTTTTAACGGGGGCGAAAGTCCTGGATGCTTTTGCCGGGACTGGCGCCTTGGGCTTCGAGGCTTTATCGCGCGGCGCCTCGTCGGTAGATTTTATCGAGCAGGACAAACGCGCCCAAAAAGTCATCGTTGATAATATTACAACATTAAATGTTGCGGATCGGACGAAACTTTTCAAAACAGGGGTAGGAAACTGGACAAAAACCGTTGAAAATGTTAAGTACGACATAATCTTTGCTGATCCGCCATATCACGACCCGCAGTTTTCCACAGCTTTCAAACTGCTTAACTATTTGAATCCGAACGGGCTTATGATATTATCGTATATGAGCAGGGAGACTGCGCCGAACCCGAATGGAGTTGTTGTGGTGGACAAACGTAGTTACGGAGAAGCGAGTCTGGCGATCTATCAACTAGACCGTTAGCCTCGAAGAAGCGCAGACCCTGCTTTCTAGGTATGGTATAATTTGGGGTATGCGCGCGTGGTGAAATTGGTATACACGCATGCATTAGGATCAATTGAGCATGTGCCTTGGCACATAATCGGTAAGGTTTACAATTAGATTACGCGCGCGTGGTGAAATTGGTATACACGCATGCCTTAGGAGCATGTGCCTTCGGGCGTGGAGGTTCAAGTCCTCTCGCGCGCACCAAGGATTTATAGGGAGGGAATCACAAAGTCTATGAAATCCGACAAGAACATCTTTCTGTTGAAGATCGCATTAGTTGTCATTATACTAATTATTTTCGCGAATCAACTAGGTAGTCGCGATGCTGTCGGACTAGCCGGGGTGCTTTCGATGATCCCTCTTGTTTTCCTGGTCGATATGCTGGGGCATTTGATGAAGCGCAAGATAAGTAACATGCTAGAATTAGCCTATCTGTTCTTTTTATTATTGTCGGCAATTATCGGTACCGGATTGATGGTTTATAATATGGGGCCGGTTTACGACAAAGTGGTACATGTTTTCTCTGGCGTCTTGACAGTTTTTGCAGTTCGTGAATTCTGGGGTAAGGAAATCGCCAAACAAAGGCCGTTGATCAAATTTATGTTCTACGTTGGGATTGCCGCGTTGATAGCTGTGACCTGGGAAATCTACGAGTTCACCATCGACCAAACTCTTGGAACTGACATGCAGCGTGTCATCGATTGGGGCGTTGCAGACACAATGATCGACATGATCGGCGCGCTAGTTGGGGCAGTTGGGGCATGGATTTTCTTGAACTGGACGAAGAAAATTTAGACACATCCACTATTGACATCTTGTAATTCTTTGTTACAATAGGCCCATGAATTATAAATTCGTCAGCAACCATTCACATGTTCGGCCGAGCTGAGCGGTGATTCTTGTTGTCGAAAATCTCTAATACAAACGCCGCTCACTCGGCGTTTTTAAGTTTCGCGTTAAATTTCTTACGCGGACGCCGCGCCACAAACCCATGTCATAGTCGACGCGAAAATTATATATAAGTGTTAGGAGAATGAAATGGAACGATATGTTATTAGTGCTGCTGGTGGGAATAGAACGGCGATAGCTTCTTTAGAGACTACTCTAACGCCAGAAGAACGCGCAAGGTTTGGCAAAAAATTAATGAAAAGCGCTGAGAAACTTAACGCTGAGCAGGCTGGCTTTTGGCTGCCCGGTTCTAGTCATCTGGAAATGGCGGGCGGTGAATTTTGTGGCAACGCGTCGCGCGCGGTGGCGTTGCTAGCGACTAACTTTCAGCCGGGCGAGGCGCAACTTTCGGTATCAGGTTTCGATGGCGAAGTTAGTGCAAAAGTTGATCAATTGGCAGAACGAAAATATTACGTCAGTGCCGATTTCCCCGATATGAAATACAAAATATCAGAAGAAAGTTGGGGTGAGGCTCCGGCGAAAATCGTTGACCTGGGTGGAATCGTCCAAATTGTCATCGAGGCAGATTTACCAAAAGATTACGAAGCAATCCAGCGCGAATTAATCAAGAAATTCGGCCTGGAAGAACGCGCGGCTGTCGGCGTAGTCTGGTATCAAAACGACCAAGAAACAGGCGTGGTCAAAATCGACCCAGTTGTCTGGGTTAAAGAAATAGAAACGTTTTTCTACGAAACCTCGTGCGGCAGCGGCTCAATTGCGGCAGCTCTGGCGACAGGCACAAGAAACATCACGCAACCGACTGGGCAAAATATTGACGTCAAAGTTTCTAACACTGGGATCACACTGGCCAGCGAAATTGAGATAGAAGATATCAAGTCTGTTGACTATCAAATGATCACCGATGAAAACTCAGCTTGGCGGGACGATTTTGTTAAAAACTACAAAATGATATTTGGCGGCCCACCTTATTTCGAAACATATACCGACGAAGAAGTAATCAATGAGGTTTGGCTACCGTCGATTAGAAGCGGAATCTTGTACGCTGCGGTAAACGAACAAGGTTACCTTGTCGGTTTCGGCTGTGCATTACTACTAAACGCTGCCCCTAAAGATGTGCAGGCCTACGTCGAACAGCAAGAAGAACTACCCACTGATTTGCCGACTTGGTATTTCTCGGAACTTGGCACGCTAGAAGAATACCGCGGACTCGGCGTCGGCACAGAATTAGTGCAAGCACGAATCAAGGCCATCTCAGAACGCGAAGGCGATTTCTTGGGAATAATGAGGACTGCCGCTACCGGCTCGAATTCCATAGGAATATATCGTAAGCTAGGCTGGAAAGAATTGTCAGGGACACAAGATGTTTCAGAGACGTCGCAGGTGTTGGACAACAGATCGGCTAGCGAACAGCGTGTTTATCTCTATAAAGTGTTCGAAGGGGGGGGCGATGAACGATAATCTGAAATCACGGCGAATTCTGACTTTAGTAGATGTGCGCGCAGTTGAGCTGGGTTATTCTGACGAGCCACTAGTTGATGTGCAAAAATATGACTCGAATGTTATCGCCGAGCCAGAGCAGGAAGAAATGCTGCAATACACTGGCCAAAAGATTTTGGTGCGTAATGATGTCGCGCGGAGATTAGCCAAAGCCAACCAGATTTTGGGTAACAGCTTCAATTTACGCGTTGTATTTGGCTACCGCCACCCCAAAATTCAGCGGCAATATTTCGAACGAGAACGCAGAAAAATTGCAAAAAGTTGTTCAAACTTAACCGAAGAAGAAATCGACGCGGCGACCCACAATCTGGTCGCCGTGCCGGAGGTGGCTGGACACCCTATGGGCGCTGCAGTTGATTTAACAATCGTATCAGCCAGTGGCAAGGTTATTGATATGGGAACTGGAATTTCGGAATTTGATAAGCCTGAACTAATTCCGACTTTCGCACCTAACGTATCAGCAAAACAGATGGAGAACCGTCTGAAATTACACGATGCAATGGTGGCTGCTGGCTTTGCGCCATTCTACGGAGAATGGTGGCACTTCTCCTACGGTGATCGCGAATGGGCAGCGTTCCATGGTCGGCCACGCGCAATTTATGGCGAGATTATGCTAAAATAGTTAAGAATTAAGGAGAAAATCATGAGTTTAAATCTATCCAGCTACAAAGGCACGCGCGACATCTACCCCGAAGATATGAGATTGAGGCGCTACATTTTCGACACTTGGGCCCGAGTGGCCGAGAGTTTCGGCTACGAAGAATACGACTCGCCGCTGCTCGAGCCGCTGGAATTGTACGCCGCAAAATCAGGCGAGGAAATCGTCAACGACCAGACGTACAAATTTACCGACCGCGGCGAACGAACAGTGGCGATCCGCCCGGAAATGACGCCGTCGATCGCGCGCATGGTCGCGGCACGGCGGCAGGAACTCGCGCTACCGGCCCGACTTTACAGTATCAGCAATTACATGCGTTACGAGCGCCCGCAAAATGGTCGCGAGCGTGAATTCTGGCAGCTGAATACGGACATTTTTGGCGCTGCCGGCATTGACGCCGACGCCGAGATTATCCTGTTGGGCGAGCGTATTATGCGCGCGTTTGGTGCCACCGACAACATGTTCACGATTCGCATCAGCGATCGTCAGTGGATCGATTTCGTGATGCGGAGCTACCTTGGACTAGATGAGGAAAAAGCTGGCCGAATGATTAAGCTATTCGACCGATTCACTAAAATGCCACGAGAAGATTTCGATGCTTCAGCTGCAGAAATCTTTGGCGAAGAAAAAGCAGCTGAGGGCCTTGAAAAGATTAACAAATTGCTGGTCGACAACATCAACGATTTACCGAATGAAGTCCGCGACAAAGAATTCGAACAGATTTGCACCGTACTGGACATCCTGCAAAAACGTGGCGTAACCAACGCCGTGTTCGACCCGACACTGATGCGCGGCTTTGACTATTACACCGGCATCGTGTTCGAATTCTTTGACAATTCACCTGAAAACAACCGCTCTCTATTCGGCGGCGGTCGCTATGACGGCCTGGTCGGCCTGTTCGGCGTCGAGGACATGCCGGTGGTCGGCGTTGCACCAGGCGAACTAACAACTGCGCTTTTCTTGAGATCATGGAATTTGGTTCCAGAATTGAAGCCGGCGACTGATGTCGTACTGATCCCGCTCGGCGACGTCAAAGTCAAAAAAGTAGCCGATGAGCTGCGCGCCGCAGGAGTAAATGTCGCTGTCGATTTCACCGATCGAAAAGTCGAAAAGAAAATCAAAGCAGCCGTGAAAGCCGGCGTGTACTACGTTTTATTTATAGGCGAGGACGAAATTAAGTCAGGTGAGTTCACGTTGAAAAATTTGACAACACAAGAAGAGAAAAAACTTAGCGTACAAGAAATCTCAAAAATGATTATCCACTAACAGATTGATTGTATATAGCTCAAATCCCTAACAGATAGCGGACTTGCTGCCACGGAGTGTCATTTTTACGGATTATGCGGGGTAAAATAAGTCTTACCTTATTTTTCCTCCGCTCATTATATGCATCTTCTAACGACTGTAGCGGCTGGCAAAAACCATCGAGTGCCGATGAATGTGAACCAGATATATGGGGATATTTTTGACCTTCAGTAACTTGTGCTTTCATGATAACCAATGGATCGTACTCAATATCTAGCATAAGCTCGTGATCTATGACTTGATGGCTGCCAGCCACAAGTTCAATGCATAGTGCTGCCAGCAGACGTTCCTCGTCGAATTGTGGAGATTCTTGAGTAGCAATATCAAACGGACAGGGTTCGTCATTAAAAAGATAACGTTCACGTTCATCTCCTAATTTGGCCCCTCGAAAGAGACGATTGAGAGTCTTGCGCATTTGTAGACCGGTTATCATCCAGTCATCCAAAATAACCACACGTTCTTTGTCGGGGTCTACTCTTCCAAGGTCCTGAGATTGAGCCATACGAATTTTTAGGCCATCATGCAAAGACCCGCGCTCTGCGTGCGCTTGAGGGAGGGCTAATTTCTGAAGAACTTGGCTGAGTACTAGAACTTGGCTTTTATGTCGTTTGTGGTCGGGTGGATTGTAATGTATTGAAGGCAGTAATATTCTGTGATCTTTTCCGCTGTCTAGCCATTCCTGCCAACCCCCAGCTATTTCATCTGTAGCCTTATCTAGTTCCGGACGGCCTACGAATACCAAACCATGTAAAATTGATCGAGCGAGAGCCCTGCTTCTTTCTCCGAAATCTTCGCTAGAGGTGATTTCGTTTAAAAAAGTATATAATTGCTCTAATCCTTCGCCTTCTGCACACACGTTCTGTTGTAGGTGTTAGACGACTGCTTACACTAAATACAAAAGGATCGCTGTCTCCATATATTAGCGGTGTCCTTCGTTCAGAAAAACGACTTTCGTTGAAGCATGGAGCAGAAATCATCTTTTAGTGATATCATAAATACCATATTCTGTCAACTTGTCATCGGATAAATCATCTGTTACAATCTTCTCATTATGAAACATACCCGCAAAGATCTATCAGATAGCAAAGTAGAATATAGTATCGAAATCGCAACAGAGCAAGTCGCCGAACACCACGCACGCGCCGTCAAAAAACTCAGCCGCGACGTAAAAGTCGCCGGCTTCAGAAAAGGCCATGTCCCCGCCGAAGTCGCCGAAAAAAACATCGACCCGCAGAAACTCTTCGACGAAGAGGTCAACGCCGCCATCAACGCCGCGCTGGTCGAGCTGATCGCCGCCGAGCAAATCCAGCTGCTCGACCGCCCCGACATTGCCATCACCAAATTCGTGCCCGGCCAAATCCTGGAATTCACAGCCACTGTTGAAATCGTCCCACCGGTCAAACTGACCGACCCGGCGAAGTTAAAGTCCAAGAAACAACCAGTCAAAATCGACGACAAAGACATAGACGAAGTCCTTGAACGTCTGCAAAAGAGCGTCGCGACCAAATCCGAAGTCAAACGTGCCGCAAAAACTGGCGACGAAGTCGTCATTGATTTCACAGGGTTAAAGGACGGTGAAGAATTCGATGGCGGCAAGGCTGAAGACTACACATTGGAACTCGGTTCAAACTCGTTCATCCCTGGGTTCGAGGACGCAATTGTTGGCCACAAAGCCGGCGAGCAATTCGACATTCCTTTGACTTTCCCAGAAGACTATGGTGCTAAACACTTGGCTGGTCAAGAAGTCGTTTTCAAAATCAACTTGAAAAAGGTCAACGAGTCGAAATTGCCGGAACTGGACGACAGATTCGCTGGAACCATCGCGCCTGACTTCAAGACGCTTGATGATCTGAAAAACGACATCAAAAGGGAACTGACTGCTCGCGCCGAACAAGAAATCGCGCAGAAATTCCAGAACGACTTGATTGAAGAACTGGCTGAAAAATCCAAAGTCGAAGTCCCGGAAGTTTTAATTGAGGACCAGCTAAAAGCTCTCGAGCAGCAATTTGTGCAGAATCTTATGTACCGCGGCCTGACGCTGGAGCAATACTTGGACCAGGAAAAAATGACCCGCGAAGAATGGGAAGCCAAAGAACTCCGCCCGGCGGCCGAAAAACGCACCAAAGGTTCGCTGATCCTGTCGCAATTATCGCGCGACTGGAGCATCACTGCCACCGAAGAAGAAGTCACTGCCCAGCAGGCTAAAATCCTGGCCCAATACAACGATCCGCAACTAAAGGAGCGTTTCGAGTCCGCCGAAGCCAAACAACAGATCGCCCAGCAAATTATCACTGAAAAAACCTTGGCGAAACTGGCCGAACTGAATTCTTAATTAAAAAGGGAGTAATATGAAAAGAGTTTTTATTGATGTCCGCGAACCGCACGAAATCAAAATGATGGGCAGCGTTGAAGGCGCCATAAATTTGCCGCCAGCCAAACTGGTCGGAGGTGAACCAGCCGAGCTGAAAGATCTGCCGAGAGACACGGAATTGGTGGTCTTTTGTCTATCCGGCAGCCGCTCCAATGCTTCGATGCCTTATCTGCGCGCGATGGGCTTTACTAATATCGTTAACGGTATCAATCAGATGCACGTCACAAAGAAATACTTCTGAAGAATCAGGATATAATACCCAGTGAACGACACGGGTTTAGATTCTTGCGTTGTTCTAGGCATAAGTGCTATAATGACAAAGGAATGTAGTGAGGGAGGGTATTATAGATGGAAACAAAGAGTGGTAGTGACGTTGGGGGCAAGCAGAAGTCGGATTCAACGCTAGACAGCGCGATAGCAAAAGTTCCCACGCCTGAGTCCGGCGCGGAGAAAGGCAAGTTCCCATCTAGTTCAATAACAGGAGCCAAATCTAAAAAGCCAAAACGCGGCCATCGCCGGCTTGGGCGGGTGGTTTTATCTGGCATTATATTGGTAATAGTAGCGGCGGCGGTGTGCTTGTATCTGGCTGGATACATATATATAGGGTTCAAATCACCTAATCAGACGATCATTCTGTCCACCAATATCTGCTCTGACGAGGATATAAATAGCTACAACAAAGCCATATCAGATTTTCGCTTTGACGATTCCGAAAGCATGAATGGTCTAAGGGATCTGGCAAACAATGTCAAGGCCAAGGAAAAATACGATAAGGATCCGACTTGCTTATACATTGTCTATATGAATGCGACCGCGGTTCAAGATGCAAAAACAGCGAAATCGGCGGGGCAGAGGCTGATTGACTTGAATAAAGAAGGTCTGTTTGTTAATAATAGAATATCTACAGTGATCGGCGTCGACACGATAAGTACTTTTATTGAACAGCTAAATACTGTGCCATCAGAGCAACCTAATCCGGATGAGGCTGAGCAGTAATGATAAAGCGTCGTAGGCTGATTTTCGGCATAATGACCGCGATTCTAGTGCAAGCCGCTGCAGTAACACTACTAAGCATACCCGCCCTGGCAGTTGATTACAATCAGTTAAAGAATGGCAAACAGACGGCTATCGACGCAGATATATATTGCAAATCTAGGTGGGACAGTAATGCGGCCTTACCTCTTCGCACTAGGGTTAACGAATCGGCATATTTTGATGATTTCTGGATATCTTCGAGCGCAGCTGGCAATCAGACGACGATCGATATCCCGGCTGGATCATCTGCTCCTATATCCCTTAGGTTCAACATATTGCAGGGACTGTGCCGGACAGTAACCGGGTCCGCGACCAGTGATGCGAATGTCATAAACAGTAGAGTATCTGATACTAGTGGCGCGGATGCTACGCCTGCTCCCCTGACTGGTTCTGCGGCGAACAGGCCGGACAAGGTGCGCTTTGCTTACACTGTTTGGGGTCTGTCGGATGGTGGCAAAGGAGGCAGTTTCTCTGGATTTTCCCCGGGTGCTCCATTATTAGCGGCCCGCAATGACAGTACGCGATTTTGGCTGGATACAATGAATTTTACCTATTGGCCGCCGCCGGGTGGGTTTAACGAGACTACGACGGTATACATAACTGCTACGTTTAGCTCGGTGAGCCAATTCTATTTATATCCTGCAACATATATGGAGATGGCTTGTCTGCCGGGCTTGTTTAAGTGGAATAATACTGGCAATGGCGGCTGGCCTCGTCCTCCTGACAATGAAATAACACGCGGTAATGCCCATCTGTATCTTAAGGAATGTGGCAGGGGCTCCACAACCGAGCCGATTAAATTCAATGTTCCCCAAAACTACCTACTCTTCCCGCGCGCTACTGTTGACCCGCCAAACGAAGTCCAATCAGGCGACCAGGCAAGCTTCAGGACCTACGTAGACAACACTGGCCCGACCGTGGCCAACAATATATCATGGGCAGTCAGATCATTTGTCCTGCCGGCCGGTAATGATGGCCTATACAATGCTTATACTGCCAAACCAGTTGCTCTTGGCACGGCCTATGAGACAATCTTCCCAGGAGCCACCAATGTTCAAGTGCAACGTCCTTCATCGGCCGGCACTTCCAATTTTGTTGTTGGCTCTGGTACGACGAATAATCCTTTCAACACATCGTTATCGACTAGCGGTCTCAACGTTGGCGATCGTCTGTGTGTAACGCTCGAGATCAGCCCATGGGCTACTGCGAATAAACCAGAATATGACGCCAGCAGGCCAGTCTATTTCTCTAAACCTGCTTGTGCCTTAGTCACCAAATCCCCCCAACTAAACCTCCGAGGCACCGACTCCTACTCCGGAGCCCGCTACTGGGGAGACAACAGCGCCCAAATAAACAAAGAAGGCGGCTTCAAAAGCTCCAAGTTCGCCGACACCACAGGCAATACCAATCGCGGCTCCTGGTCTCAATACGGCATCCTGGCCACCGGCAGCACACTATCCGACAACACCGCCAACAACAACAATGGCGCCACCATCCAATACTTCGGCAGTGCCGGCTTTACCACAACCCAAGGAACTAACCGTGACAATTCCTGCAAACTAGCCTTTTCTAATATCTCTCCATCCGGTGGTGCTGGCGGCAGTACCTGCTCAGGCAACGCCATGATCAATGGTGATGCCGGCAAGTTCCGCAACCTAGACCGCACCATCAACCTGCCCAGTGTAGCTAAAGCTACTACCAAAAGTAGCACCACCACCATAACACTAGATACCGACTTCCCACTAGGTAGCAGCGGCACCTACCGTTACGACGTAAGCGGTGGCACACTTAACATATCCGGCAATGTACTAAAAGGCATAAAAGATACTAGTACTCCAAAAGGCAATCATCTAACCATCTACGTCGAAGGCAACGTCCTAATAAATGGCAATATAGTCTTTCAAGGTCCCAGCTACACCAACCTCAGCGAAATACCCAGCTTAACTATCTACGCCACCGACAACATAGAAATAGCCCCAGGCGTTACCCAAATCGATGGCACCCTCGTGGCTGGTAAAGCAGTCCACACTTGCAATACAAATAGAGACTCTACCTTCGGCCCACACCTAGGCCTAAACAACAGCCCTGGCGGCTGTAACCAACAACTAACCATCAACGGCGCCATAGTCAGCAAAGACAGCCCACACTTCCGTCGCACCTTTGGTGGTGGCACCAGCACCACAATAACCGACATAGCCAACACCAACGCGCCCCGAGCCCCAGCCGAGATAGTCAACTACACACCCAACCTCTTCCTGACACCCTACTACATGGACAGCAACCTCGATGACAGTACTATCTGGGATACTGTGCGGCAGGGGGGGTTGCCGGCGAGGTATTAGGGGTTGCCATAATCGACCTAATCTGTTAAACTATCCAAGTTAACAACAACCTGCCGCGTAAATTCTGGCAAGAAGCGCGGCTATAATCCAAAGGAGGTCTCGTGCCAGAAAATAATATTAAAAGTGAGTACGAGCTGGTCGTTTTGTTCCAGCCCGCGCTCGAAGCTAACCTGAAACCGGCGCTGGACAAAGTCGCCAAGGTTATCAAGGACAACGGCGGCGAAATCGTGGCCGAAGACGACTGGGGTCGCAAAGAATTGGCCTACAAAATCGCTGGCGAAACCCACGCGATTTATCGTGTTTACACGCTGCAATTGCCAGCCGAAGCACCAGGCAAAATCAGCGACGTGTTCAACATCACAGGCGAAGTCATTCGCTACTTGCTGACTAAGGTTGACCCACGGGTCAAGGAAGCCTTGGCCGAAGAAAAAGCTCGGGCCGAGAAACGCGCCGCTGAACGCGACGATTCTCGCGCCGAAACAGACGAAGACGCTAACGAATAAGATAAGTAATTTAACAATTTGCGCTGAAGAGGGAAAGGAGCAGCCCGAGACGAAAACCACGTTTTTCGTCCCGGCGCGATGAGAAAAACCGTAGGTTTGTCTCATAAGCGTCAGCGCATGGGAGGGGGAAATATGGCATTTAACAAAGTAATCTTACTGGGAAATTTGACAGCTGATCCAGAGACGCGCACCACGCCGTCGGGTCAAAGTGTGACGAGCTTTTCACTGGCGATCAACCGTACTTGGAACGACGCCAACGGCCAGCGCCAAGAAGAAACCAGCTTTATCAACTGCACGGCCTGGGGTCAGCGTGGCGAAACTATCGCCAAGTACGTCCAAAAAGGTCGCCAGCTGCTGGTCAGCGGCCGCCTGCAACAGCGGTCATGGGACGACAAGGAAACCGGCAAAAAGCGCAGCACGATTGACGTTGTTGTCGAAGAATTTAGTTTCGTGAGCGACGGTCGCGGCCAAGGTGGTTCAGAAGGTGGTGGACGAAGTCAATCTTCTTCATCGTCTTCGCGGGCTAAATCGAACGAAGACGCTGCCATCGAAGACGCTGACGCACCAATCGACCTGTCAGACATCCCGTTCTAAGATTACAACTTAAGAGGAAAAGAGTTTGTCATTGCGAGGCGACTTGTCGCCGTGGCAATCTACTTAACAAAATAATTATAAGGAGAATATTAACTATGCTAAAGAAGACCAAGAAAACTTCACCGCGCTATTTCGACTACAAAGACGTGGAAAATCTGCGCAAATACATCGACAGCTACGGCCAGATCGAAACGCGCGCCAAATCGGGCCTCAGCGCCAAAAGCCAGCGTCAAATGGCGATTGCTGTCAAACGCGCACGACACATTGGTTTGTTGCCATTCGTCGCAAGTTAGTTTAACAATCCGGAACTACTTATTTTTACGAACCCCATCAAATTTTCACGGCATAAGTTTCTTCAAATTTTATTCAGGTGCCTTCCGCGCAGAGAACAAGCTCGTGCTCGCCACTTGACATAAAATCCAAAGAAACTTATCCGGAAAATTAGAGGATTCGAAAAAAACAAATAGTTCCTAATGTGAAAGGAGCGAAATTGTATAACCCCACAGATCTAAAAAAGGGCGCCGTCATCCAAATCGACGGCCAGCCGTACCGCGTCGTTGAATACGCCCAGAAAGTCATGGGCCGCGGCGGTTCGATCGTTAACGTCCGCGTCAAGAATTTGATCACGGGCGCGGTGATTCCGAAAACTTACAAAGGCCAAGAAAAAATCGAGCGGGCCGAAGTCTCGAACCAAACCGCACAATTTTTGTATTCGGATGGCACCACTGTTTTCTTTATGAACCCGACGAGTTTTGAACAGTTTGAACTGCCATTAACCGACGCCGAAGACGTGCCAAAATACATCCTAGAGGGACAAGAAGTCCAGCTGCAATTCTTTGACGGAAAAGTCATTGCGGTCGATCTGCCTACATCCGTGGCTCTGACAGTCGAATACACCGAAAACGTTGTCAAGGGCGACACAACATCGAATGTCCAGAAAGATGCAAAAATGGAAACCGGCATCACGGTCAAAGTGCCGGCCTTTATAAAAACCGGCGATGTGTTAAAAATCGACACGCGTGATGGGTCGTACGTCGAGCGAGCGAAGGAGTAGTCAGGTGTCTAGAGAGTTCACGGTAGCGCATTTCGTCGAGCGGCAGCCCGTTGGCATCAGCTTTGAAGGGTTTCTGCCGCCGCATATGGCGATAGTGTCAACACAGGCAGACCGTAGAAGCGAATTAGATATTCTCAGAGGTGCAGCCGGATCGTTTCCACCCATGAAACTTCAGACAAGTGGGAAAATCGATTATTATAGACCAGATATTACCAGTCTAGGTCGCCGTGTTTATTTGACGCCAGAGTTACAGGACTTAAGAAGTGCAATGTTCACACGAATTGCTAGAAGTGGATTGCCAGTGGATGGAACGGAAATCTTTAACCCGCACATTGCTGCGACGATTGGAGAGATGCCGCCACCTGGAAAAGTGCTCGTAGTAAAAGATCTCTCGTTAGTTGAAACGGACGGCGATGGTTTGAACATTGTGGTTGATCGGTTGCCCCTAAGTGGCGGTAAATCGCATCGCATGAGGATGGCACGACGTCTTAGCGAGATGCTCCAGCGTCTGAGGAAATAACCTACCTTATAGAAAGACAAAATGACAGAAGCATACAAACGGCGCCTCGAGCGCAATATCATAAAATTTGCTTGGTTCAAAATCTTTTCCAAGCAAGTCTATTTGCCGCTGATCGCGGTGTACCTGGTGCAAGTCGGACACGTCAGCCTGGCGGAGATCGCCTTGATCGCTATCGTTGGTTCGATCACTGAAATAGCTCTGCAAACGCCGACCGGCTATTTCGCCGACAAATACGGCAACCGTCGGGCGATTCTGGTTGGCGCGGTCATTGCGATGACGATACCGTGGATGTATATGCTGATGCCGAATATATGGGGCGGGGTTCTGGGGGCTATGGCGTTTGCGACCGGATTCGCTTTTTACAGCGGCTCACTCGAAGCTTTTTTGCATGACACGTTAAAGGAGCTGGGCCGTGAGCGTAGTTACACGAAAATCGTTGGCCGTTCGCAGACGATGGGGCTGGTTGGCAACGCGATTCTGGTGACGTTGGTGCCGCTGACTTATTCTATCGATCCCAGATTGCCGTTTCTGCTCGGATTTCTGTCGCTGGGCATGTTGTTAATTTTGGCTCTGAATTTTGAATATCCCAAAGTCGAAAAGAAAATAACGGTACGCGGGCCAATCCGAGCTGTCAAAAGTATCGTATCGTGGCGGAATCTGCCGATTTTCGTATTTGCCGGATTTGTGTCTGGCGCGGGCGGCGGTGACTATTCGAATTTGGTGTTGACGGATATTGGCTTGACGGCGGCTTTCCTAGGCGTTGTGCAGGCTGTTAGCAGTTTGTTCGGCGCGGTGCTGGGTTGGTACATTCATATTTTTGATCGGGTGGCGGCGAAGTGGTTTTATCTGACCGATCTGCTGATATCAGTTTGTGCGGTGATCGTTTTGGGGCTGACGCAAGATGTATTAGTGGCGAGCTTGGCGGTAGCGATGGCGTTTGGCTGGTGGCGAGTGCGGCATATTCTTTATCAGGCGAAATTGTTAAAAGAGATGGAACATATTTACAAGGCGACACTACTTTCGACCCTAAGCACGTTTTCCAAGTTAGGCAATGTGACGTTGGTTTTAATCCTGGGCATGTTTGTGACGGGCTGGGGACTACAGAACGGGTTCGTGCGATTTGGTTTGGCGACATTGATAGTTGGCCTGGGGTTGTGGGTTTTGGCGGCGCGCAGTTCGCGTGCTAGAATTAAGGCATGAAAGTTCGTTTAGATCAAGAATTAGTTCAACGCGGTTTGGTCGCGACGCGCTCGCAGGCCGAAAATTATATTCGGTTAGGAGAAGTTTCGGTGAACGGCCGCGTTGTTACAAAACCGGGTTATTATGTTTCGGAAAACGCTGAAATCGAACTGGCAGCCGAAGAACAATTCGTGTCGCGGGCGGCTTTGAAATTGAAGTCGGTTGCGGAAAAACTAAATTTGAATTTCAAGGACAAGGTTGTGTTGGACGTCGGTTCATCGACCGGCGGTTTTACGCAATTTGCACTGAGCCGTGGCGCCAAGAAAGTTATTGCGGTCGATGTTGGCACGGATCAGTTGCATCCGAAATTGCGCCGCGATCCGCGGATTGAGTTGCATGAGAAGACGGATATTCGGGATGTATATAATTGTCATTCCGAACTTGTTTCGGAATCTTCAGTTTCCCAAATTAACGGCGGAAAAGGGAAGATCCTGAAACGAGTTCAGGATGACAAAATAATAATAGACGATGGACCTAATCTAATTTTGATTGATGTTTCTTTCATTTCTTTGCGCGAGATTTTGCCGCATGTTGCGAAAAACTTGGCCGACAAAAATACGCAAATTGTCGCCATGGTCAAACCGCAATTCGAAACCGGTGCTCGTGTCAAAAATGCCGGTGTCGTCAAAAACGATACCGAACGACGCAAGATCTTGAAGGATTTCGAAACTTGGGCTAAGCAACTTTTCATTATAAAGGACAAAAAGGACAGCGAAGTCGCCGGCGCGACAGGGAATCGCGAGCGGTTTTACTTGCTGAGAAAAGTCAAGGCGTAAATTTTAGTTTTGGCTCTCAAACTCGTCATTCTTGGCTTGTCCCAGAATCTAATAAATAAAATTTATAGATTGGATCCCGGAACAGGTCCGGGATGACTCGGGAAGTTTGACGGGCCGAACTTGCATTTCTTCCCGTTTATGATAATATGACAATGGAGACATGAAAATGAAGACAAAAATTAACAAAGTAATTAAGTATTTATTGAGTCGGCCAAAGAAAGTCTGGCTGATTACGCTAGCAGCGGTGATCTTTGTGGCAGGCGGGCTAGTCGGCTGGTATCTGGTCGACGCGGGTATGAAAAACGTCGTAGAAGAAGTCATCGCGCAAGATAACGACAAGAAGGCGGCCAGAAACAATGATCTGCCGGCTGCGCCAGATGCGGGCAAGGGCGAAGGCTCGCAGACTGCCGAAAAGAAGGACGACGAAAAGCCGGATGTTGCGCCGAACTCAGATGGGCAATCTGCCCCTACAAATGAACAAACGCAGCCATCGCAACCCAGCGCACCGCCGCCAGGCCAGCCACAAACACCGACTCCACCGACGCCGCCGGTCCAGCCGCCAGTTCAGCCGCCAGCCCCAGATCCCTTGACCGAAGTTCTGAATATTGTCAACGCCGAGCGCGCAGCTGTCGGTGCCGGCCCCTTAGCGATAGTTCCGCTGCTAAGTCAGGCAGCGCAGGTCCGCGCGGTCGAAGCCGCGTCGGTCTTTAGCCACACGCGGCCGAATGGCTCGCAGTGGTCGACTGTCCTGGGGGAGTATGGGATTTCTTATTCGATGGCGGGCGAAAACTTGGCATTGGGCAATATGACGCCCGCGCAAGTTATGCAGGGCTGGATGAATTCAGCTGGCCACCGCGCGAATATCCTTAACCCGAGTTACACTCAGATTGGGCTAGGGAAGAGCGGCAATTCCTGGGTTCAGTTGTTTTTGCGACCTTAAGCTGAAGAAGGCCTAAGCTTTTTCTCGCCGCGACATTAGATAGCTCCACCAGACGGCCAGTCCAATAAAGACCAGCCCAAGACTTCCGACAAACCATTCCGGCAGGTGCGCGCCATATAGCCGCGCCATCATGACGCCGCCCAGGAAAGCGATCGCCCAGTGCGCGCCGTGTTCCAGGAAGCGAATTTTCGACAGGATGCGACGGCGTACCAGATGAATCGTGATCGATCGCACCCAGAACGCACCGGCGCCCAGGCCTGCCATGATCAAAATCACGTCGCTGGTGATGGCGAATGCACCGACCACGCCGTCGATCGAAAAGCTGGCGTCGAGGACTTCAAGGTAAAGGAAAGCCGAGAAGGCGGCCATGCCGGTTTTCTTGACCAAGGAGGATTTAGGGCTGGGCTTGGCGGCGGTAGATTTAGCGGCAGAAGTTCTGGGGTTCTTGCCATTCTTTTTCTTGGCATACCGACCGGACCGTTCGTCCTCCGATCGATTCTTGCCCAGTTTTGTACCCAATAAATTCAGTCCGACGTACAGCACGATCGCCAACACGGCCGCCACGAACACTGCCATATGATGCTCGGGACCGACAGTGAAGTAGATCGCCGCTACGCCGATCAACATGAAATATAGCGTGAAATTGTGAAATTGTCCCAGCCGTGCCAAGCGGCGCTCGATTGGTCGCAGCCAGTGCAGCGATTTACTGTCGTCGATGAAAAAGCTCAGCGCGATCATCAGCAGAAACGTGCCACCAAAAGCGTTAATAACTGGTTCGGCGGCGTGCAGGTGATAGGAATAGCCTTCGGGATCGGCGAAAAGGAAGTGGATGACATCGGGCAGGCTGAGCCCGGCTGTGATCATGACGATCAATAGCGGTGCGGCGAAACGGACTACGAACACTGCGATGAAAATTCCCAATGTCAAAAACATCTTTTGCCAGAAAGGCGACATCGTCACCAGTACTCGACTGTTGACGACGGCGTTGTCGGCACTGAATGTTACCTCTAGCAGCGTCAGTACCAACACCGTGAATAACGCGGCTAGGCCCAATTGCCAGCCAACCGTCAGCCAAATCACTGCCGTGGCGACGATAGAAAACCAATAGATTTTAAATAAGCTATGCACGAGGGATATTGTAGCATAATCTAATACGTCCAGGTAGTTCTTGACAGGGAAATCGGTATTGACATTCTCGAGAAAAGGAGTATGATTTATATAAGTATGTTGTCGGGGTAACAACTCCTGTTTTCGAACAGGTGTGTTTTTTTGCACCCAAAACATCTTATTAATTCTAAGGAGAAGCTAAGCAGATGCGTAAAACAATTGCCAAATGTGAAACCAAATCAGGACCACTGATCGGTTTGATCTCGTCAAAGAACCCGGTTCCGGCACTGATTGAAACGGTCCGGTCACTGTTTCGAGGTGGTTGCACAGGTGTAATTGTGGTTGATGATGGCTCGGATGATGAAACAGCCAGAGCGATATTTGACAGGGCCGAAGAAGCTGGCGCGCAAATAATCCATCTGGAAAAGAACGTCGGCAAGGCCAAAGCTTTGCAAGCTGGTTTCCAAGCAATGCCGCAGGGTGCTGTCATCGTTCAAACTGACGACGACACGCTAGCAGGCGATTTAACCGGCCCCTTAAATCGAATCAAAAGCGGTAAAGCCGACATCGTTGACATTCGCGTCGAAGTTATGAAAACGCGCACCCTTATCGGCTCGATCCAAGAGCTGGCTTATTGGATCATCAATACAGCAATGAAGCGATTTCAGGATTGGATGCGGGCGCGGATTTGGATGTCGGGCGCCTCTGTTATGTACAGTTACGAGGCCGGCAAAGTGCTGATCATGGAGGAAGCCTTTAGCATGACCGAGGACACAGAAGGACTTTTCCGGGCGCGAACTAGGGGACTGAAGATCAGATTTCATTCTTCTTATAAAGCCAAATTCATGACGATGGTCCCAGAGGATATGGGTGGCGTGATCAAACAATGGCGCCGCTGGACGACCGGCACGGGGCAGATTATCGGCAAGTACGGCCTAGGCGGCGGCAATCTGCGGGTCGCGGCGGTTAATCTGTTCGGCTGGGGTTACATGCTGTTTCCGGTTTACCAAGGTGTCCAAGGTATCGGATCGCCTGTGGAAACTTGCGCGTGGATATTTGGCACGGGTGCTGTGTTTGGAATCCTTGGTGCGATACGTTTAAGGCGGGCCAGGCTGGCCGGGGTAGGCGTTCTTTTGCCGGTGTTGCAGTTGGTTTGGATTGCGATGGCCCTCAGCGGTCTGTGGTTTGCCTGGCGGTTGTCGCGCAAGGGCTCGACGGGGCAGTTGGCCTGGGTTTCGCCGAAGCGCACGACGATTGTGGAACTTACTGACCAAGTTCCCGGTGTGGCTGCTGCTAAATAGCGGCTATGCTTGCACTCTAAGAGATAGGATACTATCATAGAACCAAACAGGAAAGGAATTATATGAGAATGCCAACACCAGAGATGAGAAAACAGGGGGGGGGTAGTAGGTCTGGAGTAAAAGCCGGAATGTTTAGCGTGAAGATGCTAGCTAGAATAGGCGTTTGCCCAACGCAGCCAGAGCCATTCTTCCCAACCGAACGCTATGAAGCTCGTTCGCTGCGTGACATTTCGCCCGAAGCTTTAGCGGGACTTGGCGATCACGTTGTTTTAGATTTTGATAGTGTGTTTGGCCACGGGGCTGATTTTGATGAAAATGACTATGATGCGGCTCTAAAGAATCTATTGGGCGAAGGTGCAGCAAGCAACGATCCGGCAAAGGTTGAAAAGCTAAAGAATCAAGCACGGTATCTCTTGGCTTTGCGCGAAGCCAGAGAAGGCTTGAGGATTTCTTTTGTCGGTAATACAGATGACTCTAGGCGCATTGCGCGACATATGGAATTCTTAAACGCGTATGGTCAGGACCCAAGGGTATTGCAGCAGAATATGGTCGATTGCGCCGTTGTGCCGGGTGATTCGACTGCCCAGCATAATTATGATGATTTGGTGCCAGATGTTGTGCTTGAAGACGGTGCGCGCGTAGTTACATATGGTCGTAGCAGGCCGAGCGGCGATATGTTAAAAGAAGCAGCTAAAATTGTTGGCTGCACACCGGAAAATACTGTCTATGTCGGCGGCCGGCCCAAAGACACAATGGCGGCGTTCGATGCTAGCTGCGGGGCAATGGTTCGTGTTGAACCATTTGGCGATGTATCGAAGAGCGTGATGGCGCAGCAGGCTTTAGGGGCATTGCATGATCTAGGACGTGGTTCTGTGGGCGGGAAAGTCCCAAGAAGGACTTTGCGAAAAGTCTCGTAAGCATCGCGGTAGATTGCGAAATTATTGCTAAACGTTAAATCGAAATTCAACGACATCGCCGGGGCGCATGACGTAGTTCCGGCCTTCGGTGCGGAGTTTGCCGAGTTTTCGAGCTTCGGCTTCTGAGCCGGCGTTTATTAAATCGTCATAATCTACAACTTGCGCCGCTATGAAGCCTTTTTCGAAATCGGTGTGGATGACGCCGGCGGCTTGTGGGGCAGAGGCGCCGACGCGGATGGTCCAGGCGCGGACTTCTTTGGGGCCGGCGGTTAGGTAGGATTGCAGGCCTAGAGTTTGGTAGGCGGCTTTGGCTAGTTGGCTGAGGCCGGATTCTTGGACTCCGTAGTCGGTTAGGAGTTCAGCGGCTTCTATTGCAGAAAGCTCGCGTAGTTGGCTTTCTAGTTCGGCGCAGATGAAGAGGGCACTGTTGGGACCGGTCGCTTTGTCAGATGCTTCGTCCGGACACAGATTAGGTGCCGGCCTGTCGTTACAGGCGGCAGCCTGATCTTCCGCGCCTCGGCCGTTGCCGATGGCGCAGCTCCGGCCAAAGTCACCTGACAAAGTCTCCTCGATTAAGGAGCATAGTTCGCTTTGCTTATTTTTATCTGTCAGTCCTTCTTCATCAACATTGAACAGATAAATCACCGGTTTCGCAGTCAAAAGATCCAAGCCGTGGAGTTTCTCTTTATCTAAACCTGCTGGCATTTCACCAGACAACAATTGATTCTGAACAGAGGTAAGATAGTCAGCGATGACACGCATTTTCGGGTTAGCCTTGGCTTCCTTTAAAACTTTCGGCAAGTGGTTTTCGATTGTCGCAATGTCGGCCAGCATCAGTTCGGTGCGGATGATTTCGATATCGGCTGCCGGATCGGGCGCGGCGTCGAGCTCGGGTCGGCCGGTTTGGCGCAGGACTTTGTCGCCGTCAAAGGCTCGCACGACGTGGCAGATGGCGTCACATTGTCGTATGTTGGCCAGGAATTTGTTGCCCAGGCCTTGGCCTTTGGAGGCACCTTCGACCAGGCCGGCGACGTCGACGAATTCTACGGTGGCGGGGATGATTTTGTCTGTCTTATACATTTTTGCCAAGGTATCCAGCCGCGGGTCGGGCACGGGCACGATGCCGCTGTTGGGCTCGATGGTGGCGAACGGGTAGTTGGCGGCCAAAATGTTGCCGCCAGTCAGGGCGTTGAACAGGGTGGATTTGCCGACGTTGGGCAGGCCGACGATGGCGATTGATAAACTCATGATGCATATTTTAACAGATTTAAGGGCGCGTGGCGAGTGGTTGACTTAACAAAAACGCTAGTGGTATAATTGTCGCACATTATTAAATGCATTTTTCAAGGGTAGGTAAAAGTATGCGTCGGACGAAGCACTTGGCAAAAAGTTTGGTCGTGGCACGAAAATGGCAGGGAATAGCGTTCTTGGCATTTGCGGTATTTGCAGTTAGCGTGATTGGGGTGGCTTTCAAAAATGAAAGTCCAGCCCGCGCGGCTGGCCCACCATTTCCACGCGGCCAAGGCATGGTTT
>Ga0099364_10003395_pt1 | contig 24721 bp, 22 predicted proteins | sample TergutTh196P3_FD_73070 | JGI IMG/M metagenome (GOLD analysis project Ga0099364, IMG submission 73070) | Microcerotermes parvus P3 segment gut microbial communities from Pointe-Noire, Republic of the Congo - Th196 P3 | ecosystem: Host-associated > Arthropoda: Insects > Digestive system > Gut ...
TCCGGCAGCCCCCACCCTAACCCTCCCCCAGAGGGGGAGGGGACCAAAAAAACGACCACTTCGTCCCCGTTTGAAGTATAGTGTAATTCCATTCACCGTGAAAGTCGTGTTTTTTGACTCCTACGGCTTTTAATTCATCACCGCTGACTTTGATTCCTTTTTCATAAACGGTTTCGTCGACGGCACAGCGGACAACCAAACCCTTGCTCGTCGTTGTGTTGCTGATGAGATTCACAACGGTTGCCAAATCGTAAAGCGGTTGCCCACGCCAGTTTTGACTGATGATTGGTGATACACAAATACATGATTTCCATCTACCTTGTCAAGCAAACCTTTCCAAACTTCCCAAATTACAGCCCCACACCCTTTGTGGGACAAACGCCGTAATTCCCCATTTTTAATGCGCTCTAGGGAATGACGTCTTTGACTTTCCGACGCCGTTTTTTAACACGAAATTCACGAGAAATGTTGATCGTTGAATCGTTTTTCGTGTGTTTTGTGTTGAAAAAGACTCGTAAAAAACTTGACGACGGACTGGGCCGGGGATCGAGGAATCGTGTCGGGGTTCAACTTGGGCTTTGCCCGAAGTATCATCGACAACATCAGTGCCGCCTCGTATTCCGCGAAGGGCATGACAGGCTAACCTTTTGCGGCGGAAATGGCATTTTTAACGAGCTGCCGCATAAAGGAGGCGTTCGGTTTTTGGCCGGTGAACAGTTTGAATTGCAGGCAGGCCTGTCCGACGAACATTTCGACGCCGCTGACGGTGATACAATTCTTCTCCGTTGCGGATTTAAGCAAAAGTGTCCGTTCGGGGTTGTACACGGCATCGAAGACGATCATTCCCTCTCGCATATCGCTTTTTTCGAATGGGGTGAAGTTGACATTCGGATGCATTCCAACCGGCGTACAGTTGACGAGGATGTCCGGTTCCAATTTTCCTCGCGATTTCCAGTCGGCGACTTCGCATTCCAGGTGCTTGGCCAATTCGACGGCTTTGTTGCCGTCGGCGTCGACCACCGTAACGAAGACGCCGCGTTTTTTCAGTCCGTATGCCAGTGCCATTCCAGCCCCGCCCGCCCCGAGAACGAGCGCGTGTTTTCCATCCAACACGCTGGTTTCGTCCGTCGGCTTTCCTCCTGCCGCAAGCTCAATACTCGATACCGCTGCCATGTAGTCTGTGTTATAGCCGAGCCGTTCGTCGTTTTTGAAGATAATCGTATTGCAGGCCCCGACTTTATGAACTGCCGGATCAATCATCGTCAGCCGTTTTTTGACGAGAACTTTGTGTGGGATCGTCACGCTCAAGCCCTTGATGCCGAATTCCGCCGCTCGTTCGAGAAAACGCGGAACATCCTCCTCGCCGAGCGGGAACGGAACGTAGACCGCGTTGACGTTTTGTTCGACGAACGACCGATTGTGGACGAGTGGGCTCAAACTATGTCCGATCGGATAACCGATAATTCCGAATACGGCGGTTTCGGCGTTTGTTGCCTCATGATGGTACAAATCGCGGATTTCCTTGTAGACGAGCATCCCCGGTGCGATAATCCGTTGTTCGGAAAAAGTGGCGTAGGTGAACGGCATTCCGAATTTCTTCGAAAGGATCCGCGTTGCCTGCCCCATTTCACCCATACAGATTCCAACAACGCGAATTCCCTTGTCGCCGCATCTTTTGGCTTGCTCGTTCTTTGTCCGGACGAAGCCGACGAAACGGAACATGTCGTCGACGTTTTTCGGTGTCACGGCGATTTTGAGAAAATCCGGGTCCTTCGACACCATTTCCCGATGGAGTTTTTCGAGGTTGACCGGCGTATCGTTCATGTCGTGGAAACTGATGATCCGCCGGGTTTTGCCGAATCGGGGAATCGACGAGGCAATGTCGACTTCGAGATCGACGAATTCCGGTCCGCCGGCAATGGCGGCGCGAAGGAGCATGATCCGCTTTTCCTCGCTTTCTTTCCAAAGGCCGCCGTCTTCGGGACGACGTACCGTGACAACCGTTGCGGTGGGTCGTTCTGGAATCAACCGACGGATATCCGGTTCCCGACGCAAAAAATCGAGACGCAATTCGACCAGTTTGACACCGTCCTCCGCAAGGAGTTGGTGTTCGCTCATCATCCGGGTATGGCTGCCGCAGGCAATGGTGACGCAAATCATAGAGAGGGGTTAGGAGTTAGGAGTTGGAAATTAGGAGTATTGTCGAACGAAGTTCGACATGAAGTATTCTAACTCCTAATTTCTAGCTCCTTTCCTATTTCAGTTTTTTGATCCGAATGTTTTTGACTTCGACTTTCATCGGTGGGCCCACATGAGCTTGAATGGCAAGGATACCGCTTGCCTTGCGGTTCGCCGTGTCCTCGTCGGTGCAAATGCTCATTACGTGGCCGTTGATTTTGTTCGTGAACGTGAAGTCTTTTGCGGTGACTTCATAGGCGTTCCAATCATCGACCTTGAGTTCCTTCTTGAGCGCCTCGTTTTCGGCAAAGCGTCGGACTTCCTTCGGTTTGCCATCGTCGCCGATAACCGTTTCTTGTCCCCGATGACAGAGAATGCCGCGAAACCCTTCGCCATATAGGATGCCGGTATAGCCGTGTCCACCATCGAAATCGGCTTGATAACCGGACACACTGAACGGTCTGTTCGGGTCCTTATTGACCCAGCTGCGATACTGCATTCCCGAGTTGCCCTCCTTCGAGCATTTGAAGTCGAAACGAAGCACGAAGTCGTCGACGTCGCCGCCTTTCCAGATGAGAAACTGATTGTAGTCGAGCTTTGTCGCTCCCTCGGCAGTCGTTTGGCCGACGATGGCTCCGTTTTCGACATTCCAGAGGGTGGTGCTGCCCTCCCATTCCGTCAAGTCTTTTCCGTTGAATATCGAAACGAAACCGTCGACTTTTTCTTCGTCCGAAAGTTGCGAAAACGCAACGGCTGGAAGAAAGGCCAAGGCAGTACAGAGAAACAAGGTCAGAGTTCTTTTCATAAGGGAGTCTCCAATTTGGGGTGAACGGTCGAGCGGCTTATTTTCTCAAACGGAACCCTGCAAGTCAAGAGACCACAAGACGCACCCGTTCGCGCACGGTGCGTCAAAGTTTTGTTGGTAAGTTGCCAACCGCTGGGCGGCAACGTGTGGTACTCCGCACAAACACAGTCGGAATACCAGCGAAATGACGGAGCGCTGGAAAATCCTCATTTTTACCGATGTTTGGCAAGGCGGAAACAACGGTTCATTGTTGTTCGAGTGCGAGAAGTTTGGCAGTCTGAGAATTTGTTTCATCAATTATGGAGTCAAGCCAACAACCGTTGTCATAGCCGCCGGAACATTCCGAAGCCACAATTTACGTTTCGATTCCTACAAGAGCGGTCTCCAGTTTCCAATGGAAGGCGTTCAAGTCGGGATCGGAAAGACAAAGACGCGGCAGCAACAGCGGCGGCGTGATTTTCGTAACGCTTCCGCTTTGCGTCAGAACGGCGGTCCGATAGCCGAGTTCCCGTGTCAAGGCGAACGACGCTTCGTTCCACTGTGGTTGAAGACAGGGATGCGGATACGAAAAATGCCCGACCTTTTCGCCGAGTTCCTTCGAGAGTATCGCATCGGCCTCGGTGATTTCCCGTCGCAGGTCTTCCGACGAAAGGTGGGCCATATTTCCGTGCGAAAATGAATGACTGCCGACGATGTGTCCGCGCCGCCGCAAGTCTCTTGCCTGATCGAAGGTCATCATTCGGGGAGACGCCGTCGGATCAAGACGGTCGCCGAAAAGTTCTTCGACGCTCTCGACGTGTTGCCGTTGTTCGTCGCCGGAAAGCCGGGCACAGGGATACGCCAACTTCAGATAAGCGGCGCGGTATTCCGTCGGATCGTTCATTTTCCATTCGTCACCGTCCGATGTCCGCAGGACTTTCTTTTCCCGTTCGGCACGGCGGAAGAGATATTCCATCCGACAGAACCAAGGCAGTTCATTTCTCGTTACGGAATCGACCGTCAAATAAAACGTTCCGAAAATTCCGAATTCCTCCATAATCGGAGCGGCAACCTCCGCGTTGTCGGCAAAGCCGTCGTCGAACGTTACGGCAACGCTACGCCGGGGCAGTTCCCGTTTGCCGGAGAGGTAATCCGCAATGTCGTCAAGCGTGATCGGACGATAATTCCGTCGCAATAATTTCATCTGATCGCGGAATCGCTCCGCATCCGTCGTGATACCGGGATTGATGCAAAACGCCTGTCCCTGCCGGTCACGGGAAACGGAATGATACGCCAAAACGACCGCCGTTCCCGGTCGAAAAAATTGGCGCAACCGTAATACACCGGTCCGAAGCAGGATGTTCTTGATTGACGTTTTGATGCTCATCGTTAATATTCGTCGGCAATTTCGATGACGTCTTGTGGCTGCGGTTTTCGCAGGATTTTTCGTAACATCGGCAACCATTTCGTTTTCGCCGAAAAGAGAAATCGGGATTTCCAGCCGCCGTGAAAAATCTGGAACGTCGAGTGTTCCGTCTTGCAATTCGCCAAACGTTCCTTGTAATCGTAAGCCGTTCCGCAAAAATCGAAACGTTTTTTTCCGCTTTCGATCAGCCGGTCCATTTCGTACACAAAGAGCATCGTTCCCGGTGCAAGGTCGCGGTGTTGCGCATCGTGATCGTTGATGAGCGAAAAATACGTGTCATCGTTCGTCAACACGTAACCGGCGGAAATCGGTTTGCCTTCGAGCAGAGCGACCGCGATGAACGCTTCGCCCCGTTCGCAGAGAATCGGCGTCAGGTCTCGATAGAACTCAGGATAATGCCGATTGACGAATTCGCCCTTCCAACTTCGCCGATGAACTTCGAACAGAAGTTCCAGTCCTTCGGCAACTTCCTCAGGCTTGTCGAAAAACCGAATCTGTTTAGCGTTACCGAAATCCTTGAACCGTTTCAGATGCCGTTGGATGTCTTTCCGTGTGGTCGCAGCAAGCGAACCGAGGTAATCGGCGAAGGTTCCCGTCCGTTCGATAAACGGTGCGGAAAAGCCCTGCAATCGAATCGAACCGAGCGGCGTTCCGTTTTGCGGAGCGAGCAGAAATTCGTGAAACGCCGTCGTTTCCGCAACGTTCGACAGTTCCAGCATATCCCATCGCTTTCGTTCCGAAAACAGACGAATCCGCAACGCCTGGAAGACGGCGGCGGGGTCGACCGAAGCGTCGACGTAAGCGGAGTGCCGCGGCGCTGTTCCGGCGTTACAAAATTCGAGCGTTCGATAAGCGACGCCGAAGGATTTTCGTTTTCCGCCGACCAGCGACAGAACGCCGAGAAGCCGGTCGCCGTCTTCCGCAACGACGACGGCGAGTTCCCGGCCTTCCGGTTCGCCGAAATGCCGCCAAGAATGATAGAACCAGTCCCAAGAGAAAAACGGAACGTTATTCTCCGGACGGCTTCGGATCAAAGCGTTCCAGGAATTCCGGAGCGGAAGCAGTTCGTCTTCGGATTGGATCAATCGCGTTTGCATTATTTTTCGTTACGTGAAAGAACGACGGAAACGGTTTCGCCTTTCGGCATCCGGAAAACCTGCGGCATTCTTCGTTGTGTTACGAAAACGGCAAAGGTTCGTCCGAACAGTTGAATATAATAGGTTGCTCCGCAACGCCGGAAACCGATTTTTTCGTGTGCCCGAATCGACCGGGTGTTGTCTTCGTCGATGCAGGAATAAAACTCTTCGTTCGGAAATTCTGTTACAAATCGCCGGACGATTTTCGAGAAAATTCCGTGTCTGCGGCTTTCCGGCGCAACAAACACATTGGCGACAAATCGGGCCGTCGGTTCGATCTCCAATCTTAAAACGAAGCCGTCGTAACCCTGCCACGGCGCGACATAGTGTCCCTGGTAAAGCCAAACGACGCCGACGACCTTATTTTCCCGCTTGGCGATCCACGGTTCAATGCCCTTGTGGTAAAAATCCGCGTAAAATGTTCGAGCGGATTCGTCGTCGTTGTACAAATCCCGTACAAGATCGTCGACATCGGGTTCCACGCCGCGTCGGATTTCCAGCATTTCGTTTTGGTCAACGGTGGCGTGTTTTGCGTGATTCAATCGGAGATAGGCAGATTTTCCCAATTGGAGCCAACGCACCGGTACTGTCCTCGAAAGTGCGAGTTGAACAAGAAGAAAGAAGCGACCTGCAAGAAGGAGTTCGAAAAAACGTTTCATCAATGGGGAGGATGGTGTGGGACGCGGAATATACGAGGCTACCGCACTCGACGGATGAATTATACCCTTCCCCCCGGACGTGGCCGGGGATTTCGCTTTGCGTCGTCCCCGTTTTTCTTTTGGGCTACTTCAAGTACCCCGCGACGAAATCCATAATCGTGCTGTTGATGACGAAGGGTTTGTCCCAGCTCCAAATGTGAACGATGAGATCGAGGCTCATCCATCCGCAGATTACCAGGCAGAAGGTACAGATAAGCAGCATCACAATGGAGCCTGCCCCATAAGTCGGTTCCGTGGCAGTTGGAGCGGCACTTGTTGTGAGCGGCTGGACGTATTCACCGGCCCCGAACGCCGTCGGCTGCGACATTGTGGTCATCGATTCCGGCGATCCGAGAGGTGCCGTCGGGAACGACATTCCCGACGGTACTCCGTACATATTGTCTTCTTCCAGGGCGATTACTTGTGAGGAACTTTCCGAGTCGTCCGGGTGCATGTCCATTCCCGGCGTCAACTGGAAATCGTCCTCCACAGGAATTGCATTGGCCGCGATACCATCAGCGATTTCCGGTGTGAACAGCAAAAGGGTATCTTCATCTTCGGTTTCGAGTCCGAGATCACTTCCGCCTTTTTCGACTGCTTCCAATTCAACATCAGCTTCGAGGAGGGACAAACCACTGTCTTGAGCCAAGTTCGGTTTCGACGACGAGCCGGTACCGTCGAGGACAACCTCATCGTCACTGAGTATCAAATCGACGTCGGCATTCGGATCGTCGGCCAAAGTCAAATCATCCCCGGCGGCCTTTTCTTCGGTCGTGTCTGTTGCGACCATGGCGTCGTCCAACGTGAGCCCGTCCTCCATCAAGGCATCAAAGGACGATGCGGACTCGGCGAGCAATGTCGGCACTTCGTCTCCTTCGTCCGAGCCGAGCAGGTCGAAATCGCTTTCCGACGCCTTCTGTTTGCTCCGTGCCTTAATCATTTCGGCGAGGTGATTGTCAATGTCCACTTTTTTGAACTTCCACGAGGAACCATCCCGGAAAGCACGAAGCTGACTCCGTTCGCGCAGACGATTAACTTCCGCCGGAGGCATGCCCAGCACTTCAGCAGTTTTTTCCAAGGAATAGTATTCCGAACTCATAAGACTCGCTCCTCTAACTGGTTTTGTCTTCTAAAATTTTTAAGGTTTTCCTCTATATCTCGCGGCGTCGGCGTCGTCGGATTGAACTCCGTAAACTCCAAGTCGCCGTGAATTCGGCGAACGCTACAGAGTTTAACCGTTCCCGTCGGCAAATCAGCGTGGTAAACGCAGATTCGCTTCGACTCCGGATCGACGATGGTTATCACCTGCAATCGCTGCGCGGGGTTCGTCGGGTCCGGAATCAGCGTAAAGTCAACGATCCAACGACTCGACTCCTGCGGCTGTTTCACGTTGACTACTGCCGGAGTCTGCATAAGGCCGCCAGCCGGGTTCTGCGCATAAACCTGATCCCGAACCGCCGATACCACGCACCCCAACACGATGATGACGACCGCAAAAAAAACCGACTCGCCGAGGCGTTTCATGGACTTTGACCCTCCATTCTAATTTATAAAAGGGAAAATTGCAAGCAAAACCCAACCATTTGCCGCATTTTACCGATTTTAACTGCCGGAACAGACGGAGAAAGCCCCTCCTCATTTGTCGGATCAGGAGAGCCGCAAACCAAAGGAGAAACCACGCCGCCGAAATAATCGGTATAATCGGACAATATCGTTTTCCGCAAGACAACGCAAGAGGAATTGGGAGAAAATGGAGAATTGTTTCTTGAAATTTGGTGTCCTCCCTTTCCCAATCGAACACCAAAAGATAGAATCGGGGGCGGTTGTGTGGAGGTTCTTAGAGCGGTCAGGTAATCGTTACCGTCATCCTCAATTTTCAATGTTCAATTCGATGGAGGACGTCATTTTGTTCACGGACGGTGCATGCAGTGGAAACCCTGGTCCCGGCGGTTGGGGATTCATTCTGCGGCATCCCAAGAACGGCAAGGAGGTCGAGCGTTTCGGCGGCGAACCGAACACGACGAACAACCGTATGGAACTCATCGCCGTCATCGAGGGACTCAAGATGTTAGTGCGACCGACGTCCATCGAACTGGTCAGCGACTCGAAGTACGTCCTCCAGGGCCTCGAAGAATGGATGCCCGGCTGGAAAAAACGCGGTTGGAAACGAAAAGAAGGCAACCAACTCAAACCAGTCAAGAACGTCGAACTCTGGCAAGAACTCGACGTCCTGATTTCCAGACACCGCGTCCGGTTCACTCATGTCAAAAGTCACGCCGGACATCCGGAAAACGAACGCTGCGACAAACTGGCAAGACTCGGAATCAAGGGGCGTGAAAACGTGGAAGAGTGAACCTCCTTTACTCTTTCATTCTTTCACTTCCTACAGGTTGCGAATCTTATGGACCTTCCGATGTTTTCCGTTTTCTCACGAAAAGTTTGCCGAGGGGACTGTAGAGCATTGCTGGCAGAGCAATCAGGTCGCCGACCGTTGACAGGAAAAGAAGTACGCACATCAACCAGGCGAATCGGGCCACCGGAATGAATCCGTTGACGCAAAACACGAGCATTCCGATGCCGCATACGATGGTCGTCTGCGTGATTGCCGTGGCACAGCGAGCGTAAGCAAATCGGATCGCCTCCGGTCGCGTTTGTCCTTGTTCGATACCACGATAGAACCACGTCAGGAAGTGGAGCGTTCCATCGACGGCAATTCCGAGCGCGACGCTCGCCGTCATCATGGCTCCCATATCTACGGGAAGTGAAAGCCAGCCCATATATCCGAAAACAATGGCCGTCGGAAAAATGTTCGAGACCATCGATAACAGACCGGCCCAAACACTGCGCAGCAGGATCATCATTGTAATCGTAATCAGTACGAACGCCACGATATAACTCTCGATCAGATCCCAGAGCAGTTGCTCCTGTGCCCGATGGACGAGCGGAATCGCGCCGGTAATCCACGGTTTGATGCTGTGGATGTTCTCGTTGTCATGACGTGCGATCACGGCTTGCGTTTTCTTTTGGAGATCGCCTATGGCTTTGTGGAGTTCACTCACGGCTTTTGCCACCACTTGGAACTCGATCGTCGTTTTGGCCAACTCTTGGAGATCGCTCAGGGATTTTTCCATCTCTTGAAGTTTGGCGGCGGCTCTTTCCTCCTCATAGAGCGTAATCACGGCACGTGCCTTCTCTTGGAGTTCCTTGAGAAGCGGACCGTATTCCTTGTTCAAATAAGCCGGAATGCGGATGTCGAGACGCCAATGATGCTCCGTTTCGGTCTCCTTGAAAAATTTGATTTCCTCCAATCGTTCACGATGGTTCTGAACGACACGATTGAATATCCTTTGGTAGGCGATCTCGAGGGTCGTCGCCCCCGTGGACGGCAGGTTTGGCAGAAAGGTTAAAGCGGTAAGTACCGTGTTCACGGATTCGACCTGGTAAATTTCATCGCGGACCTTACCGATAAGGGTAAGTTGCTCCAGCATGGAAATCTCCTCATTGCCCGCTTTCGGAATCGACACAACCAATTGGACGGGAATGAGACCGCCAATGTTGTGTTCGAGATGATTGTAATCCTGAATCACCTTCGCTTGCGGCGTAAACATCCCGTGGAGCGTAACCGTCGTTTGGATTCTTCCAATGCCGCACCACCCTCCGACGAGAAGAACGAACGCCATTACCGTAATGACAATACAATAACGCTCAATGTACTTCGAGAGAAACAACCAGAACATCAAAAATTGATTTTGTGTTCGCGGAACCTTCCATCGAGTAATCGGCGATTGCTCCAAGAGAGTCGTCGTCACCAAAAAGAGGAGGGCGGTGCCGACGGCCAGCGTAATCGTTGCAAATATCCCGAAATTTTGGATCGGAACCACCTTGCTGACCATCAGCGAACTGATGCCCATGATCGTCGTCAATGCCGCAAGGAAACAGGGAAGGAACGCACGGCGAAACGCACGGCGCGGCGCACCGAAAACGCCGTCTACGATCACCTCTTCCCGATAATAGTTGACGACGTGAATTCCGGCGGAAATTGTCAATACGTAGCAAAGCGAACCGACGAGAACCGAAATCGAATCGGCACTAAAATGCCTCATCGACCAGTTTTCGAGACCGACGGAGGCGAGCATTCCGTTGACCGGTCCCGATATCCAGCCGAGGTAATAAATGCACGCCTCGCCCATCTGTTGGTTGATGATTGCCGCCCAAAACACAATAAGAACGGCACGATAACTGCGGAGACAGAGAAACAGCAACACAAGGCAAAAAACGACAAAAACAGGCACCAACACGGCCTGTGAGGAAGCACTGGCTTCATCGATGGCAACGCTGTCGACGGTCGGTCCGGCAACGTAGACTTTCTCCGGTGGAAGATTCAGCACCTCTTTTGCCGCTTTGTACACTGCGGCAATGGCGGCGTGGCGATTTTCTCGACCTGCATCCGAGATGAAGACAACGATACAACCGCTCTTGCCGTCTTTTCCGGCGATCCACCCGACCATTCGTTCAATGGCTCGTTCATACGACAGACTGACTGGATCGTCCATCAATTCGTCAAGAATGCGTAGTGTGGAAAAGGCCCGATCATAATAGGCCGGAGCATCGGGAGTCTCGGTCGTCAGGAAATGGATCATTTCCTCCTGATGAGGGTCTTCGAGTTCACATCCCTCCCAACTGATCATCAGGAGTTCGGCTTCGTGGAAGAGATCGAGATATTCGAAGAAGGTCTTCGTCTCTTCGAATTTTGCCGGCAACCAGTCGATCACGCGGTTCGCTGCGTTTTGTCTGGCCAGTGTTGCCCCGAAAAAGACGATGCCGAATAAAGCTGCAAACGAAAAAATCAGTACCAATCGTTGAGGACTGGTTAAAAACTCACGATTAGGCATTATAGGGGAAGTATGTCGAAATAAGTATTTGACGTCGCGGAAGTTAGGTCGCAACGGTAACTCAAACCCTAGTCGACAAAGTATACTACGGTACGCCGAATAATCAAGGGCTTGCCGATTTGGTTGGCTCTATGCGCCGTCCGTCGTCAAGTTTTTTTACAAGTCTTTTTCAACACCAAACACACGAAAAAACGAAAAACACGAACTTCAACGATCAGCATTTTTTCAAGAATATCCGTCTTTTCGTGGGTTTCGTTTTAAAAAACGGCGTCGGAAAGTCAAAGACGTTACTCCCTAAAAAACATCAATTGTGGAACTTGACGACGAACTGTTCTATGCGTTACCTCCACCGTCATTGCCAATTGCCCTTTTCTCCTACTTTGCCGTTTATGCCGGATCTTTCAAAAAAAACGATTATTCCGGATAATATTTTATTGAAAATTGCTCTTTACCCGATAAGGAAAATATTGCACAATACGCCTGTTCATGGATCCCCCGTGAACGACGTTTGTGTTGCCGCCGAGTTTTGACGCGGCAAACGTCAAGGAAGACCGTATTCGTTGCAACGGCAAAATGTGCCTCGCAACCAATCATTCACCCCGCAGGAGAGCAAAAAGTGAAACACAATCGTTGGACCATTCTTATCGTCGCCCTCATCGCCATCGGCTACTTCGTGTCGCAGGCGGTGACTCAGGCTCCGCCGAGTGCTGCGCCCGCCCCCCTTCCGAGCTTGGTTGCCGTCGTCGATGTTGCGCAACTGATCAAGCGTCATCCGGACTTCAAAGCGAAACAGGAAGCCCTTCAAGGAGAAATGCTGGCCAAGGAAGCCTATTTCAAGGAGAAACAGGAAAAGATTGCCGCAAAGGAGCGAGGATTTGCCGCTCTGAATTTGAGACAGAACTCGCCGGAACACACCAAGGCAATGGATGAAATCCAGAGCGACTATGCCGAATTTGACAGGGAAGCGAAGGCCGAACAGCGCCGTTTTGTTTTGAAAAACTCGCACATCATGTACGACACGTACAAGGAAATCAAATTGGAAATTGGCAAGTTCGCCAGATCCAAAGGTATTGCGCAAGTGACCGACTTCCGTGAGTTCGAACCGGATCCGACCATTCCGTCGTCGGTTGCCGAAGACATGGACCAGAAGCTCGTTTGGTTCGATTCTCGACTCGATGTGACGGAGCACATTCTCGCTCAGATGTGTGCCGCCCGCACACCTCCCGTTCCGGTGCCACCGAAGGAAGTTCCCGGAGCCAATACTCAGCGTACCGCCACTAACACTCCCCCACCGGCCTCGTCGTTTAGTGGTGGTGGAATGCGCTAAAACATTAATTGGTTGGTTCGTGGTGTAGGCTAACCACGAACCCTGTTTTCCTTTTTCCGAACGTTTGAACTTGCAGTTTGACCATGCAACTTCAGGATTACTCCGTGGATTCGACGCTTGCCGTTTCGTCATTGTTCCAAAACGGTTTACCACAAACGTTTCGGCTCCAGCGGACGATTGCGGAGAGCGTACGCGTTCACGGTTTCGGATTTTGGACCGGTGAGGATGTTTGTGTCGAATTCCGACCGGCACCGCCGAACAGCGGTGTCGTCTTTGTCCGCGTCGATTTGCCGGATAGTCCGCGAATTCCTGCTCTGATCGAATATCGGGAGGAAAAACCCCGCCAGACTTCGCTTGCCAAGGGTAACGCCCGGGTTGATATGGTGGAGCACCTGCTCGCCGCCGTTCGCGCTCTTCGGATCGATAACTGCGAAATCCACGTCGACCGTCCGGAGATGCCCGGCTTCGATGGTTCGAGTTACACGTTTTTTCGTGCCTTGGAAACCGTCGATATTATCGAACAGTCTGCCGTTCGTGCAATTCGGCTGATAACACGATCACTCCGCGTCGGCACGCCGGAACATTGGATCAGTGCGTTACCGAGTCGGAGCGGCAAAAACGTGTACCATTACTCGCTGGTCGCTGACGCCGGTTATCCGTTGGAAGACCAAGGGTACGAATTCGACTTCACGACGGAGTCTTTCCGCAACGAGATTATGCCGTGTCGGACCTTCATTACGAAGCGCGAGGCGGATTACCTGCTTGCTCAAGGGCTTTGCGGTCGGGTTACAGCTCGCGACGTGCTTGTTCTTGACGATGGCGGTCCCATCGACAATTCCTTTCGGTTCCAGAACGAATGCGCCCGGCACAAGATTCTCGATATGATCGGCGATTTTTCGCTGACATCCTGTGACTGGATTGGCACCTTCGAATCCTATCGCGGAGGACACCCGCTGAACGCCGAATGTATTCGGCAACTTCTCGACAACTCGTTGCTTCTCGACGAGTCGTTCCTTCCCGACTCCGGCGAGCTGGTCCGCATCAGACAAGCAGCGTGAAAACGTTTGTCCGAATTCTATGCTATGAAACGCCAATTGAAGGGGCATTTCGGACGAAGTGAATGGAGCGTATTAAAAATTGCTCTGGACTTTTTATCGTCACCCCCGCGCAGACGAGAGCCTAGATCGTATTAAAATGGGTTTGGACTTTTTATCGTCACCCCCGCATAGGCGGGGGCCTAGAGAACAGATGTTCACATCCTCTTTAATTGCAAAAGTTTATGGTGATGAAGCAAACTCAACTTCGTCTGGAGTCTAGGCCCCCGCCTGCGCGGGGGTGACAGAAATTTTGTCCAAACCCATTTTTAATACGCTCTAGACACTAGACGTCATTGAGTTTGTTTCATCGCCATAACCTTTTGCCATTAAATAAGATATGAACATCTCCCCCGCTTTCGCAGGGGTGACGGATGTTCACAATTTGAGACTTGGCGGGGCGCTAGTCGGAGGTTTGGACATTGGTTCGCGGTGCAAATTTGACCTTGTCGCAAATCCTTTCGATTCGCCCATCTTCCTTCCGCCCGGTAACAGCGGTAACCGCCTCGATCACGAATTCCCATCGAAGATGGGGATCAGGCTTCAGTTCAATTTCGACATCCGCCTTGTCGGGGCCGCCGCGAATCCATACCTGCCTACTCACCTCGTCCCGTAAGAGCTTAAACTGAGGCCCGCCGCCACCCAACGGGGGATTTCCACCAAACGTGATCTCCCTGACCTCGCCGTCGGATGTGGCGGAAAGCGTAATGCGAAACGGCTCCAACACCACGCTTTCCTGCGCGGAACCCATCGGCGGCATCTTGATATTGAAATCGCCCTCCGGAACTATAATCTTAAACGTCATTATAAAAAACGCCAAAAGATTAAACACGACGTCGATCATCGGCGTCATATCGATCTTGCTGCGCTTGGGATCGCTTTGTTTTCGTCTCATGGATAGGAATGGAGAATGGAGAATGGAGAAAAGGGAACAGAAAATAGGAAAAAGTTACAAAAAACTATTTCATGCTCCCTTTCCACCAATCAATGGTCTTTTTGTTGTTTGGCTCGTAGCTTGAAATTCTCGAACCCGAGCTTCTGGCAGAGATCAATAACGTCCTGAACTTTTTCCGACTTGCAATACATGTCCGCACGAACGATGACGTTAACCGTTCCCTGCTCAACACCGATAGAAGCCAAATGTCTTTTACGGAACTCAAGTGCCGCTTTCAAAGCAGCAAGATCGAAATCGACATTGTTATATATCGTGTTTCCGTTTTCGAGAACCTGCAACATCAAAATCGTCGTCGGCGGTTCATTCGGCGGTATGGCCAGTTCACTGACCGGTAACTTGATTCGTTCGTTCTGATCCGCCTCGGAGAAATTGATCAAAACCATAAAAAAGGCAATTAGTAGAAACGACATGTCGATCATCGGCGTCATGTCGATTTCCTTCTGCCGGGATTTTATTTTGAATTTCATAATTCGGGGGTCGGGGGTTGGGGGGGCGAGGTCCGGAATTCAGTGAGAACGACATCTGTCGAACAGACCAAATCCCGAACCACGCACTCGAATTACTGTCCTTTGAATCGACTCATCAGGTTGTCCGTCTGCACGTTCATTTCGAGAACAAGCATGGAAAGTTTATTACGCAGAAACTCGAAGAAAATTATCGCCGGAATAGCGATAAACAGTCCGACCTGAGTCGTAATAAGAGCGGTCGAAATACCTTCCGCCAACTTGTTCGCTTCAGGAGCCCCCGACGTTCGGGCGATAACATTGAATGACTGCACCATACCGTACACGGTTCCGAGCAGGCCGAGCATCGGAGCAAGACCGGAAATGACCGATACATAACCAAGACGCTGTTCAAGACGCATGATTTCCTCTTCGGCAACGTCGCCCATTGCCTGCTGGGCGGCTTCGTAACCGCTCCCCATTTTGGCTAAACCAGCAGCGAGAATTTTGCCCTGAGCTGATTCACTCGCCTTGGCCGTTTCATAGGCCTCTTGGTAATTTTTCTCTTCCAGTTCGGCCACAAACTTGTCGAGCATCGATTGTGGCATAAGGTTGTTCCGCGTGATCGCCATAAAGTTGAGGACGACAAACGTTACGAAAAACACCGACATAATGAAAAAAGCCGGAGCGAAAATCGGGCCCAAGGCATTGAGATACCATACAAGGTAACTTATGTCCTCTTGCCCGACACTGGTCGGAGCTTCGTCGCCGCTTTCGGCTTCTTGCTCCGCCGCAAAGAGACGGGCTGGATGCGAACCCACGTCCGTCAAAACGAACGAAACGCAAAATAGTACCAAACAAACAAGGAACAATCCAAACAGTCGTGTCTTTAACATTTGATTGAGGGGGTTGGAGGGAAATGGGAAATTTATAACATTTCAGTCGAGTGTAGCCTGTCGATTTTGGACACGGACCACACAAAAACTTCGCAAAACAACGCTATTCGTATTGTTTCGCGGAATTTAGCGAGGTTAGCGTCAAAAAACGAACAACAAACTACTCTTGGGTGAACTGTTACGGAAATTCTATAGTTTATGGGGGAAACGGTTATTGGAACGCCTCTCGTAACTTTTCCATCTGAAGCAAACGACCATGAACAAAGTTGAACTCACATTTCTTGTCCTTTCATGATAACTTCGCCGTCTTTCTCTTCGAATTGTAGCAAAAAAGTCTTTGCCATCGTCTTCCGGAACCTTGTTTTTCTCTTCTCGCTCCAGCGCGTTCACGAACCCGCTGCATGGCTTGTTAATCGGAATGCCCCATTCCAAGTGATGATGGTTTCTTCCTTCTTTTGCATAGCGCCAATGGGCACGATATTATCTTCCAACGATTTCGGAGGTGATCGTTTCGCCTGATTCTCAAGAGTCCTTTTTACGTTCGGCCGTCTTGTAATCAATCTCCGTCCTGGCGTTGGCCATGTAAAATGTGTCGTCCACTTCCAAGATCAACGACAAGTAAATTTCAAACACATTGTCTTTTATACTCCTCCATCTTTTCCAAAAGATCGTCCCAAACCAACATATCCCACACCTTGCCCGTCGCCGCGTAGGACTCACCTTTATGAAGTTGAACCGTGCCAGCAGGATAGCGATACTTCTTGATAGGTTCTCTGGCTGCACTACGATGCCACATGCTTTTGCCGGTTGTCGAGCCGCGAATCAGGATGCCGCTGGACGCTCTCGTGGACTTATCTGTTATAACCCAAGTCTCAGCGGATAATTTGTTCAAGAACCCCTCCACACCAAGATTACGCTCAGCATTGAATTCGACTTGAGTCTCTGTGTCACATCGAACAAAAAAGTTGATGTCGCCCGTTTTCTTATCGATACTCAGGCTGGTGTGAAAATAGACACATTCACCATCGCGTGCCAGCACGGTATTGGATAAATCATTATCCAGTGAATAGTACATCGGTGGTTCTTCTCCATGAGAAGAAGAGTCTCCCATAACACCTACAAGTCCAAAGGTAAAAATAATGTAACGGATAATATGGTTATTCAAAACGTATATCTCCTATTGTAAGGCTGGGATTTGAACTTGTGAATTATTCAGGCACCACTTCATGACGGAATTTTCTGTGAACCGGGAAAACATTCAAATATGGCAACACCAAACTACTGGGGCAAAACGGACGGATGCCGGGAGATGTTATTTTACGTCAAGCCTCATCGGGAGCAATTCACCCTGCTTTTCCTGATAACGCCCTCTGACATATTCCTGATCGTTATCTGCCAACTCTGTAATGCCGTACTCGAATGATCGGCCTTCGTCGTCTTCAAAGGTAATGGTATCGCCCTCAAGACGGACAACCTTGGCAAAAAAGTCAAGTGGCATCCCGTTCTGCCCACGCCAAGGACGCATCACCGTCGCACGCTGCTCTCGAAGTGTTTTTGCATCCCATTGTTTGAATTTCTCGTAAAGGGCTGCCTTTGCATCGCACTCGGCAATAATTTTTTCATATTTTTCTTCTTTATCATATCCGCGTCTAATGACTTCTTCGGCGAATTTCTTGTTTGCTGCGTTAAACTCTGCAGTACGCTTCATTCTCGGATAAAACAACCATTTGACTTGGACGAATTTTTTCTCTGGAAACTTTCCTTTGATTGTCTGTAGCTTGTCGATTGTGGTACCGTCAATGTCGACAGATATTCTGAATGTTTCCACCATACCATCTATCGTGATTTTGGAGGACAAAATGAGAACGAATCTCATGTCCGGATGCTCCTGCCAATACTTGACAAGGTCATCCCAAATGGCGATTTCCCATACCTTAATCGAGTGTTTCCAGCTTTTTCCCCTGGTTAAACGTAATGTAAATGTAGCCGTTGGAAAGAGTTGTTCAAGTTCTTCCGGAAGATATTGGGCGAATTCGGGGTAATAGGATTTGGGCCTGCGACTTAACAGAGAGGTAAAATTTTGTTGAACACCGCTCGAAGGAGGGGGACGGCGGACAAATCCTCCAAAAGCGTAAACGTCAGAAGTATAGATCACAGTTGCGCGAGGCGACAAACAGGCAATCGTTGTGGTCAGGTCTCCGTTCTCCTCATTCAAATCTAAACGAACTTCAAGGGAATCTTTTCGATTCTCTTCCGCACAAAAAACCGTTTCCAGACCTTGACAAACAATCAAAACGACTACGGCAAGACGAATACTCATGATAATGGCATAGGGTGTTGTAAAACATAAATCCAACGGCGCATTAAAGCAAAGGAATGGTCCAATCAATCTCGTTTACCAAAAACTCCGATAGCAATTTGCCAGAGTCTTCATCAATGTCATTGTCGCACGCCATGCAAGCTTCCCACAACGCAATGATTTGTTCCAAGAACTCTATTTCGTAATTGCCCATTTTCACTTGTACATCGCCCCAGGCGTCATTCGCATTTTCAAGCCCATAGCAGGCCTCAACGCAGTGCTTTTACTTAAACCACTCCGTAAAGAATGCCGATGTGCAAAACGCCTTCATATATCACATGTTTCGATGTCCCACAACGTGGATGTTGAAGCGTCGTCCCCGAAGGGAAGTCTTGGCATAAGGCCATAAGTACCCGCAGTACTGTGAGCAACCACTTGTTCCCAAAGTTTTTGGACAATGTTTCCCATCTGGGTTGCATTCCCCGTGGAAATCGTGAAAAGCAGCTCCGCTGCTGGCAACCCCCACGAAGCGGGGTCAGTCGCGTCTCTGCCGTTAATCGTCAGTGAAAAACAAGTATTCGCGAAATCTTCCCTCCATTCCCGATAATGCTGATGTCCGTCGACCATAAGTGTACCGTCAACGTTCCAAGTCGGCGTTGTTCCCGGCCCGCCTCCGCTTCCCTCAACTTCAAACTCGCCGCCGAATGTCGGGCTGTAACTCTTGGGATGATTTGCAGACGCCAAAACAATCGCCTCAAATGCGGCCTTCGAGGAGGTATCTGTAATCGTGTCCCAACTCAACCCGGCACCGTTGCCCGGTTTGGAATAATTCTCGGTCTTGAATGTTCTTCCGGATTTCGCCCATACCGTCATCCGCGCATTGGTTTCCTGTGCAGGATTGATCGCACCACGCCAATGGGCGGTTTTTCTTTCATCGTGATCGACCGTTTCGTCCGCACGTGCCATCCCCTCCGCCGCCGAAACAGCGTCGGACATCGAAATCGCGAAAAGCACGACCAAAAACTGCAACAAAAGTGTTCGAAAAATCATGGCGATGATTCTCCTTTCATTTTTGAGATGAAATTATTCGCGTAACGGGAATACATACCCGAAGGATATTTCTTAATGTACGCTTTCATCGCGGTCAAGGCGGTTTGCTCCTCGCCCATGAGTTCATACTTTCTTCCGATATTGAACATTGCGCGTTCCGCTTGTTCCGTTTTGGGAAAACGTTCGATCAGGTAACGATAATACACCAAACCTTCCTTAACACCTTCCGGGTTGTATCGTGATTGAGCCCGATTGTCCGCGTAGGCTAATACGGCTCTGGGCGCGGACGGCGAGTCCCTGAAAACGCCTTGAGGTCCAAACTGAGCGAAAAGCTTCATGCCTTCTTCGGTTTTAAACTGGTAGACCAGAGCAATACCCAAAGCGAAGTTACAATAAGCCGCCTGATCTCTCGTCGAGGCAATCGATTTATTTTGTAACAAGCGGCGGAATTTTCTTTCCGCTTCCGGATATGCCTGCTTTTCCATTTCCAAGTCGGCAATGAGCAGTGCCAATCGGACCCGTGTGTCTTTGAACGGCTTCATTTCGGCAGACGTTGCAAACAAGGCACCATCATTATTGGTGATGTTCCACATCAAACGCTTAACGACAGAATCAAAGAGCCCCTTATCCATTTCCTTGAAGTGTGGATCAATTTCGTACAAAATATTCCATCGGGACTTTGCCGCAACATAATCCTTCTTCGCATACGCAATGAGCCCCAGCCACAAGAGAGCATCCTTGTGTTTTGACGAAAGATACCATTTGCATTCCCGGCGATTAAAGAGCGTACCTGGACTCGGTTTCGACAGTCTCACATTAGTCCATTCGTCCGTAAACCTTTCCTCTCTCGGTGGTTGCGACACGGCCTTCGATTTGTCGGGTACCTCCAGTTTCAACAATGCGGCGTCGGTTTTCTTCACTTCGTCGAACCATTTATTGGCACGCAAAAGCCACGGCTCCGACTTGTCGGGATCAAGAAAGATTTCCAAACGGCACAAGCCGCAATTGAGCATCGCCTCGCCGCGATACAAACCAAAAGGTTCTCGTTCGATAAATTGCTCCGTGTACTTCTCCGCCGCAAGAATGGCGTTTTCAGCCAGAGGTATTGACCGCCACAGTGAGATCATTTTCTCCAAATTCGTTACGTTTTCCCGACGCTTCTCCATCAAGGCCTCCGGTGCATTGGACTGCTCGGTGTATTTGACGAGAAGCCTCGCCATTTGCAGCTCTTCCTGCTTGTTTTTGAACGTTTCGGCGGCATCCTTCACGTTCTCCCGATCCGACATTTTGCACAGAATCTCGATCAGATAACACGTTGCCGCCTCGCCATAAACGCTGTTGCGATATTGGTCGACGACGTTCATGTGCGCAAAATACGCCTCCAGATAACGGCCATCAAAATGCAATCGTTGCGCTTCCCTGTAAGCCACCCAATCGGGCCCGAAACGCTCTTCGTCGAGCAGTCTCTGTGCAAGCGTTCGCTTTTCGTCCAACCTGTTACGAATAATCTGCTGTTCCTCGCTGAAGAATATTCGTTCACCTTTTCCCGGTTCGTATTCCCGTTGCTTTAATGTTTCAAGAACGTTCAGAGCGAATCCGTAAAACTCGACGGACTTTTCGTACATTTTCGTTCGGACGAAGAGATCGGCACCGCACTCGGCGGCAAGGACGCGGATTTCGTCCTCATATTTCTGCCCGATGGCGTCGATGATCTCGATGGCACGCTGCGGTCTGTCAAGCACTGCGAGACAATGCGCGGCTTCGACGGCAAAGAGAGCGGTGTGTTCGTTGATCGTCCAATCTTGGAGCAGCGGCAGCTTGTCGATGTTGAACGAGTCGGATTTCTTGCCGGTGAGCATCGGCATCATCATTGCCAAGGTGCGTTCCGGTTTCTGTAGCGTTATTCGATGATATTGCGCAACAAGAAGGGCGAAGGGCCGCTTGGCGTTGTCATCCGGTGCGAGTTCGATGAGTCGGAGACAGGCTTGCAGATCATTTTCCGTTGCGCGTCCTTCATAGAGTTTGACGGGCATTTCGCGCAACACCTTCGTCGCCGCCTGTTGGAGCGGCGAAAGCTGCTGGGCCAAGACAAGTCCGGTCCAGAGCAAGAAAATGAAAGTGAAAAACGGCAGTCTCATGGCATAAATGGAAAGTGAACAAACTCTACCCCCACTATGGCCATTGTATAATCTCCAAGTCGTTTGTCAACTCCCCCAAGGCGCCCGACTTTCCTCCTTTACCCACTCACGGACGTCGATTTTCTGTTCGTATTGTTCAATTTCCTTCTGGATTACGGAAGCGATTTCGTCGGCTTTGAATTTCATGGGCGCTCCTGTCAATGATTGGTTGACGAAGGGTTTTCAACGGGATTAAAATGGCCGCATCGTCGATGGTATCTCCGATGCGGACGACAAGGCCGCCGATCATTTCCGGATCGACGACACGGTGTTTCGGAATTCAACGAAAAATCGGGGATCAGTGGCCATGGCGGTCGAAGGTTGAATTATATCGAATTTTGTCCTCACTGGGAGGCCTCACGCAGTTTTTCCATTTGAATCATCGTGCGGTAGTCAATGGACAACGCGGCGGTCTCTTCATACGGGACAATACTGTATCCATCTTCGTTCAAGGAAACGCCATCAAACTCCCCAATCAATTCGACTTGGACAGAGTAACTGATAATATATTTACGTGACCGCTCAGCTTTTAACGTTTCAACAAGTTGTGGCCAAACAGATAAATCCCAAATTTTTAGTTTCTTCCTTAGTATTTCATTTTTCTCAAGATCGACTTCACGATTTTGTGGTGCCCCTTCAGTGTTTATGGATCGAATATTTTCAAGATGATCGGCATGTTGGTCGGCTGATTCCAGATTCGTAATATTTGTACCAAACCGTTTTTGAAGGTCCGTAAAATTCACGTCCAAATTAACACGAACATCCTGTTCGCTGGCAGACCGAATGGACAAAACCAAATCGCCGTTTTCTTGTAACAAATTCAAGTCGATAATAACGGGAGGTTGTTTGTTTTCCGAATCAGGTCTTTGTGTTCTTTTAAGACGCTCATGAAGTGACTTCATCATCGAAACCGTCCTAAAATCGACTTCAAGATCGGCCAACATTTTTCGTATCGATCCATCGATTCTGACTTTCGTAAATGAACTGCCCTCAATTAAAAAAGTCAGATTCCGATGTGTTCGCAGAGTTTCATGGAGTTTGCTCCAAATAGGCAAGTCCCAGATTTTTACGCTCTTGGCAAAAGATTCTCCTTCAAAAAGTGTCAACAAAATGTCACGTTGCGCACGGGATAGGCGGCTGGCTCTGACACCATACGGCACGGCATTGATAATATTCGATCCCGCATGATTAATCGCTGATGCCAGTTGGGAATAGGCGTCACCACGAGATATTATCATGTGTCGCACATCAAAACGCTCTCCCCAAAGCAAAATGTTTGTCTTGTTGGAAAAAGCCTCCAACTCCACTTCAATTGGTCGTTCTGATAAGCATTGAATTTCCAATATGAGTTCACCTGTTTTCGGGTCCAAGGTGAGTTCATTTTTCCAAAAGGGACTGCCCTCGTGATCCCATTTGGCCGTTTCCCTCTGTATCGTTCCGGCCTGTATCGCTGCCTCTACGGTCGCCGGTTCCCATGTTCCCAGAGGCATTCCCTCTGTTTCTTCCATCCCCCCCCCCTCCAATCGTCTCATTACTTCCGCCAGCGATATCGGTTCCAGTATTATTAGGTCGCCCATTATTAGGTCACCAGTTACTACCGCTGGCGTTTCTTTTTGCCTCTCGTGGCGTTCTTTTGCTGTTTCGTTCTGCTTTTCTTTTTCCCGTATAAGTTTGTCGATAATCGACTCCCAGTCTGGAGGCAGGTCTTGAGAAAAACAAGGTACTGAGACACAAGAAAACACAAACCACAATATAGCGGGCAGAAATGCTCTCATAGTATTATCTCCTATAGATTAAAACGCGGGTTATATGGTACAGTATACGGTGTCGAAAACATGATCCTATGCCCAGTAATGTATTACTTCAAAACCTTTTCGGTGGCCTTGTTAATTAAATCATTAATCGCTTTTTGGTCATTGTTGTGTGCTGTGGATGTTTTTGTGGCATTATAGTCTTGAATAATCTTCGTTATATACTCTTCCACCTCTCTTTTGATCTCATCGACAATTTTATCGGGTGAGATGGAGCAATTGCATGCTTCTATAGTAAACTCAGTACATTCGACTATCTTGAGGCTTTGCATCAATGTAAGGAAGTGCGCTATGTGGTGATTTTCATGGATGACGATTCTTGTATAAATCGCACTATACTGCGCGGCTGCCGCATCTCTTATTTGTGTTTTGTTGGCGTGCTGCCACTCGGATAAAATCATGAGTGCTGATGCAATCGCACCAATCTTAAAACGAACTTTTGTTGTAGCCATGCTTTGACAATTTGTCGTGTTACCTGTGCTAGGAACTTTGTACTTGCACTGGCCGGTACTCGATGTTTTTATCGGATCAACCGGATAATTGGATAATTGGCGGGCAGCATGACCAGAAAACCGCCAAGGGCATTGTTTGGCAAGATGTTTATTCCCTTCGCTTTAAGAGTATTATGCATGGCTTGCCTGCCAAACTCAACTACTTCCTTGACTTGAGTCGTATTCGTCAAAGGAAGCGTTTGCCCCGCAGGAGGATACATTACCTTGAGAGGCAGGTACTGCCACTCGGCCGGATCATATTCAATTCCTGGGTTTTCCACGTCTAATTTTTTCATGCCAACTCCCGGATCAGTTAACTCGCTCGCGTCCAATACCGTTTGGTACAGATCAAAATAACTGTGTATATCGATGGATATTGACCCGGCGGCGAGCCACGTTTCCAACGGTTTTCCCGGAGGATAGCCGCCGCCGGGAAAACCATGCGCTCTATCAAAATCGCCGCGGAATAGAGTCGGATAGCTTTTTGTCGCGTTTATGTTGAATTTGACGTTGTTAGCAGAAAAAACAATTTTACTGGGAGTATCTGTCGGCTTATCCCACTTAACTGCCGTATTAAAATCTACGGAGGAGGCTGTTTTTATCTTGAATGCTCTTTTCGGATTAGCGTTAGGATTATTGAAGGGAGTAAACGTTGCTCTAAGTTTCTCATCAACGCCACCAGCCAAGTGAGACGACCATTTTATTTCGTTGACACCCGGCGCAACGGCTTTTTCCGTTGTTACCTCTGCCAGTGCCAAATTGCCCAATGTAAGCAATATGACCGGAATTATTACAGAAATTTTGTGAAACTTCATAACGTTTCTCCTCATATTAAGAGTTCATAAGGTGTTACACGGAAAGGGATTTTGAATATTCTTCCCGACGCAATATTTTTATCTGTTGTATCTTCTTCCTTGAATCTTCTTCAGGTTGGTTCTTCTTCCTACTTCCGATGCGGCAGGTTTGGCAAAGCCTGCCGATTGTCCCGCTTGGGCCAATGGCCCCCAAGGACGCAAATCCGAAGGTTTTGACAATTGAAACGACTCTACCTTTTTCAGTTTTCG
>Ga0099364_10003396_pt1 | contig 24718 bp, 20 predicted proteins | sample TergutTh196P3_FD_73070 | JGI IMG/M metagenome (GOLD analysis project Ga0099364, IMG submission 73070) | Microcerotermes parvus P3 segment gut microbial communities from Pointe-Noire, Republic of the Congo - Th196 P3 | ecosystem: Host-associated > Arthropoda: Insects > Digestive system > Gut ...
TGTTATGTTTTCCATAAACACGCCACCTCTTTCGAATGTTTTTTGTCAATTACATCTTATACGAGTTTGGTGTGTTTGGGAAGAGGCTTTTGCCTCTTCCCGCATTTATTGTTGTTTTATTCCTTGATGGTACTCGGAGCGACTCCCCAGAGCATTTTTTGAGCTTGTTGCCGATGAATATTATACTCTAAGAACGCCAAGCATGATATAAGATCCTGTCACCAACGTGACCAGCGACAAACTGATAAAAAAATGCCAAAAAACAGGAAAACATATCTTGACATCCCGATAAATAGGAAATATAATATGAAATAGCCTGTGCGAAAGGAGAAAAGCAATGGGAGAAATAGTAGATTATAAAGATTACATGGAAAGCGATGATAAAGTCTACGTTGATGTCACCGAAATCCGTCAAAAAGATGGAAAACTGATACCAATGTCATTTATTTGGGAGGACGGTAACAGCTATGATATAGACAGAATAATCGACATACGCCGCGCTGCGTCACTTAAAGCGGGCGGGGCTGGTTTGCGCTATACAATTCGAGTTAAAAACCGCGATACTTTTATGTTCCTTGAAGAGGACAGCGGTGTCGGTAAGTGGTTTATGGAACGCAGGTAGAATCAACAATCATTGTTTATTTATTGAAACGAACAGCAGCACAAAGAACAGCAGCACAAAGAACAGCAGCACAGACTATGTCGTCGGTGCTGCTGTTATTATTATGAGATTATTGCTTATTTTGCATAATGCTTTCTGGAATACTCATAAAGTTCTTCTTGGAACACAGGATTTGAAGCAAGGGGGGAGAAGCCAATGGAGCTGGGTTTGCCGGGTTTGCAGAAATTGTCAACATAGTCCCTTGCGGCTTGTTTGTAATCTTCGTCGCTGGCACCTTCGGGAAGTCCGGGAGGTGAAATGGAAAGGATGATTTTGTCGCCATATGCTTCGTAGAGTGCTTTTGTGTCGTTCATTGTTTGAGGAGCCCAATCGTCGAAGCCCATTTCGATTAGGAGCTCGATTCTGCTTTCGTTTCGACCGCAAGAATGCAAGGAAGTATACCTGCCTTTACTATGCACATGGTCGCAGAATGCTTTTGCAAAGGGCAAGAACAGTTTTCTGTGGGTTTCTTCAGAGAAGAAAGGAGCGGCTTGGCTTCCCCAGTCATCGTGGAGATTGATTCCGTCGATGCAGGGATAAAGCTCCAATAGCTTGTCAACGACTTTTAAGCACAATTCGGTTGTGGCTTCAAACATTTCCATGATGGCATCGTGTTGATCTTCATCGATTAATGCTTCAGCTGCTGGCATAAAGTCCATCCAAGAGATCATGCGCTCGAACCAAAATCCGTTGATTAAGCTGACATTGGGAGAGTAGCGGGTGTCGATGGTTCTTCCCTCTGCCAAAGACCAATCCCAGTCATCTATGTTGGGGATTTTAATGTGGTCTTTCCACTCGTTCACATTCGTGAAGAGGGGCTGCCCATGGGGGGTAATTGAACCGCCGGCTGATTCGACCCACTGCCAAAAGCGACCGAAGGTATCTGTGTCATCTCTGCTTCTGCCCAGCATCAGGTTGTAAATGGGAGGCATTGCGGATGTCGTATCTCTTCCGCCTGCCCAATAGGGATGCTTGTCGAAATACATGGCGCGGATGTTTTCCCTGGGGTTGACCGGAGTGTTGTAGATAGGAGTTGCTGGAAATCCGGGGAACATACTTGGAATTTCGCTTACAACACTGCGTTCACTAGCTGTATAGGGGATTTTTCTTGTCATGAATAGTACCTCTTTTCATTAATATATGTTGACCGTTTGATTTTGCGAAGGTTCTTTACATATATAATACATTAAAGATACATAATTGCAAGAGAAAAATTGTTTATATCGTCCATTGTAAAATGTGTAGTATTGCACGAGACATATAATTATCAGCAAGTTTCCCATTGATTGCTTGACTTTGTTAATACTATTGACCTATAATTGTAGAAATTACGGTAGAAAATTAAAGGGAGTGAAAACCATGTTGAAGTACCCAAATTTATTTAGCCCAATCAAAGTCGGAGGCGAGATATTTCACAACAGAATCATAGCATCGGCAACTGGTTACGTAGAGATTAAGGATAAGGCATTGCCTGATGCTGCAATCAGCTACTATGCACGAAAAGCCATGGGAGGAGCAGCTGCAGTCGTAATTGGAGAATGCCAAGTAGACCATCCAAATGGTGGCTCTCGCGGTGGAGCTTGCATCGATTTAAGCGACTTCGGTTGGAGAGGATTTCTTATGAAATTAACCGATCGAATTTCCAGAAATGGTGCACTGGCGAGTGCTGAGCTTTGTCATGCAGGGCGTTATTCATCCACTGGTCTTGGTCCTTCCGATGGTGAACTTGATAATGGTAGGCAATGCGTTGCCATGAGCGAGGAACAAATATTGCAAACAATTGAAGCCCATGTGCAAGCGGCTCGTTTTGCCAAAATGTGCGGCTTCAGAATGGTGACGATTCATGGTGGTCATGGCTGGCTACCCCAACAGTTTTTTAGCCCATTTACCAATCAGCGCACAGATAAATGGGGTGGCAGCGCAGAGAATCGTGCAAGGCTGGCTGTGGCGATTTGCGACGGTATCCATGAAGCGTGCGGCTACGATTTTCCAGTGGAAATCCGTATATCAGCCACGGAATTTGAAGATGGTTACGACTTGGATGGAGGAATTGAGTATGCTCGTCAGCTCGATGGACATGCTGACATCATTCATGTCTCCTTAGGTGTTCATGGCACCATGAGAACCGACCGATGGTTGGAAATGTCTCCCTCCATGTTTAGAGAAGAAGGCGTGAACATAGAAAGAGCTGCGGAAATTAAAAAGAATGTGAATAAATCCCTAGTGGCTGTCGTTGCATCCATTAGCGACCCAGATATGATGGAAGATATTATAGCTTCTGGAAAAGCAGACTTTATCGCAATGGCGCGCCAGCTTCTCTGTGATCCTGACACGCCGAATAAAGCCAGAGATGGAAGAGAAGATGAAATTCGTCAGTGTATGCGCTGCATGAGCTGCTGGTCAAATTTGATGAATGGTTTCCGCTGCGCCATCAATCCAGAAACGGGGAGAGAGGACGAAGTGCTAAATGCCTTGCCACCAGCAAAATCGCAAAAGGTGCTGGTAATCGGCGGAGGAATAGCAGGAATGCAAGCAGCCCTCACTGCGGCAGGGGAAGGACATAGTGTTACATTATACGAAAAATCTCCAAGGCTTGGCGGAGGAATCCTATGCGAAGAAAATGTACCATTCAAAGCTCGTACAGCTGGCTATCTTGCCCTTCAAGAAAAGCTTTTAGAAAAAGCAGGTGTAGAGATAAAAGTGAACCAGGCAGTTACAGCGGATTTTGCGAAGGAACAAAACGCTGATGTAATCGTTGTTGCAGTGGGTTCCAGTCCGATTGTTCCACCAATTAGTGGTATAGAGCATGCAATATGTGCCAATGATGTATACGCCCAGCCATATCTTGCTGGCAAAAAGGCGATAATAATAGGCGCAGGTTTTGTTGGAGCAGAGTTAGCTGTGTATTTGCATCGTTTGGGTACAGAAGTGGAACTCATTGAACAAGCAGCATCGATACGCTCTGACAATAACCGCACCCATGGCATGGCTTTGAGCGGTGAACTGCGCAGACTGGACATTGTCCCCCGATTCAATAGCGAGGTTGTGGGAATAAAACCCCAAGCTGTAGTATTGGCAGATGGTGAGGAAATTAGTGGTGATACCATTATTTATGCAACAGGACAATCAGCGAATACAGACATCGCATTATCCTTAGCTCAAGCTGCACCTCGTGTACTCTATGTGGGCGATTGTGCAGGCTCTGGCAATATCATGGATGCAGTGAAAAACGCTTGGACACTTGCTCGTACAATTGGTCGTTTCTAAGGTGAAAACTCCGATGCATTGCTGTTCCAATGAGAAATCAAACGATTATTGAAATTCTTCTGCTCCTTAGGATACAATATCATTGGTAGAAAAAATGAGATTGTATCTATAAGGAGCAGACATGAAAAAAATATCGTTAATTACCCTAATTGTTGTGTTAGCTATTTCACTAGCCAGCTGCACAAACAAGCAAATACCAAACGAAACAGATAGAAACTCTGGAGTGCAAGGAAATATTGCAACAAATTTTGTTTCCAGTGAACCCAGCAATACCCAATCTAATTCCACCTCCAACTCCACCTCCAATGAAGCGGGTGATACCCAGTCCAATTCCACCTCCAATGAGGGGGGCGATATCCAAGTCAACGACAGCTGGGATAGTTTCTCCCAAGCGGGTGAAATATCAAAACTATATGACCATTTTCTAAGATATGCAACGCGAGAAAAACCTTTTATCTGGGATGAGTTTAATATGGCTCTCGATGAGGATGATCTCTTTTCCATAAAGTTTGATGGCTATGACGAAGAAGAGGGAAACTATTTTATGGTTTTTGATATAGACCTGGAGGGGGTATGGCTTGCTGGGATTTTCACCACTGATAGTAAACAAACCGATACTCCAGGTTGCGATGTATTCGGAGATGGTAAGTTATATTATATAGCAGATTTTATGTATTTTGCCAATTATGAAACAGATGGCGGTATTGTTAGATTTAAAGCCAGTGGAGACGAATATTATACCCATACAAATAGTCAAGAAAAAAAGGTTAAAAATATAGATGAAATGCTCGACTTTATATTGAGTTACACATCATAATCAAATGATACTGGTCATGGGTAACAATCTGGTGTTTACGAAGCACCCTTTGACCAACAACAGTCATATTGCGACTGTCCACTAAAACATATCGGAGGTTCATATGCTAAATATACTTGTAGTGGAAGATGACCCAAATATTCGCAAGTTGATAGAAGCGGCTCTCATGGACGAACGATATAACCCAATCTTAGCTTGCGATTCCCAAGAAGCTCTTGATGCCATCGAGCGACAGCATATCGACTTGATGATTACTGATATAATGATGCCAGGTATGGATGGTTATACACTAACTGAGCAATTGCGCACAGCTGGATATGATTTTCCGATTTTGATGGTGACAGTAAGAGAAACAATCAACGACAAGCGAAAAGGCTTTGTTGTGGGAGCAGATGATTATCTAGTAAAACCCTTTGACGAAGAGGAATTGATACTAAGGGTCATAGCACTTCTGAGGCGAGCGAAGATAGCAAACGAGAGAAAAATAACTATTGGCAATGTGATTATCAGCTACGACACTCTAACAGTTAGCCGCAACTCTGAAAGATTCACGTTGCCAAACAAGGAATTCATGCTTTTATACAAATTGCTAAGTTATCCAGAGACAATTTTCACCAGGATACAATTGATGGATGAAATTTGGGGTTACGACACCGAGTCTGGCGACCACACTGTCAGCGTACATATTGGAAGACTTAGAGAGCGTTTCTCTGGCTGGACGGAGTTTTCCATAGAAACAGTGCGGGGACTCGGATATAAAGCGGTACGATATGATGAATGATGAAACCAGTATTTCTCGAAGATTATCCATGCTTGTGGTATTGGTGATCTATATATTTTTCATACTTTTTATAAGCATGGGCATTTCTGGCATTATATTATATATGCTTGTTCGTGTTGGTGCAATCTCGCCATTGAATTTTAACCGATTGCCAGGTTTATTATTGGGCTTGCTCTTTGTCAGCTTGCTCATCGGTATAATCGCTGGGATAATTGGCGGAAAGCATTTTTTGCGCCCAATTCGAAAACTAATTGAAGCCACCAACGAAATTGCATCGGGTAACTTTGATGTTCATGTGGATTATGGTTTCGGGGGAAGATATGAAATCGAACGCTTGGCAGCAAGTTTCAATGAAATGGCAAAGGAGCTATCTAGCATTGAAACGCTCCGCAACGATTTTGTTAGTAATATATCCCATGAGTATAAAACTCCAATCGCTGCAATCCGAGGTTTTGCCCGTCGATTGGAGAAGGAAAATTTGACCAAGGAAGAACGTGCCGAATACTTAGATATTATCATATCCGAAAGCGAGAGGCTGACTCAATTATCAAACAATGTACTTCTGCTGACTAGGCTGGAAAACCTAGACAGTGTTTATGAGAAGTCGGAGTATTCCCTTGATGAGCAATTACGCAGGTCGATTTTGCTTTTAGACCATCAGATGTCTGTGAAACAGTTGGAACTGGAATCAGAAATCGAACCTGTCTTGATTTACGCCAATGAAGAGGTGCTAAACCATATGTGGTTGAACTTATTGAGCAATGCTGTGAAATTTAGTTTAAATGGTGGTACTATTGGCGTAAAATTATGGGTTTCGGGAGATTATGCAATAGCAAAAATTTCAGACACTGGTATTGGAATGGATTCCGAGGTCCTCAGAAGAATTTTCGATAAGTTTTATCAAGGCGACTCATCTAGAGCCACCGAAGGCAATGGTCTTGGACTCTCTTTGGTAAAAAGAATTCTAGAATTGGAAAACGGAACAATCGATGTATACAGCGAAGTGGATAAAGGCTCTATTTTTACAGTATCATTACCGATAGACCATTAGCTCTATTCGTTGTCTGGATCGATATCTATGTCAACATCAAAGTCGCCATCAAAAGCATCAAGAAGAGGGAAGCTACCAGCATCGCTGATTTCCTCGACATTGCGTAGGGTTCTGTTGAGAGCCCTTGTTCGCCTACCCACTAGTTCCTCCATTGTTTTGTCTGCTGTTTGAATTTGCTTATGTGCCTTTTCGAGCATATCTCCAAATTTACCAAATTCAGATTTTACTGCTCTCAGGGTGTCCCATACCTCCTGAGAGCGCTGTTCTATGGCGAGAGTCTTAAACCCAATAAGGAAAGACGCTAGAATTGCAGACAGTGTAGAAGCTCCAACAACGATGATTTTATATTTGTCGCGTAATTCTTCGAATAAGGTGGGATTTTGCACCACTTCAGCATATAAGCCTTCTGTGGGGAGAAACATAAGAGCAAAATCCGTTGTTTTTGGAGGCAGAAGATATTTATCGCTGATTTCTTTGGCAGATTGGCGAAATCGTTGTGCTAGAGCTTTCCTGGCATCTTCGATGGCTGACTTATCTTGTGCATCAATTAATCTATTATAGTCTTCAATGGGAAACTTTGAATCTATGGGTAATAGTAAAGGACCATCATCATTCCCTGGAAGCAAAACAGCAAATTCCACCCGTTTATTATCACCAATTTCCACATTTTGCATATATTGGCTCGGAGCGAGAATATCCGCGAGAAGCTTTTCAAGGCGAACTTCTCCGTATGTTCCACGCTCTTTTACGTTCGTCAGAGCGTCTTTCAGACTTCGAGCATCGGCAGCGAGACTCTTCATTTCACCCAAGCCTTGGGAAACGCCGTCAAGTTGCTTGTTGACCAATTCAAAAGATTGTGAAAGGCGGGTTTCTAAAGTCTTTTGTAGTTTTTCATCCACAATACCTTGCATCTGCTCCAGCCGTTTTTCATTGCTTTCCTGGAGAGCGTTCATTTTGTTTTCCAAAGTAGTGTTGACTTTTTCGATATTATCTGAATTACCCCTTTGGATGGAGGATAATCTGATGTCAAGCTGCTCTTGAAAATCCCTGAGCTGCTTGTTGGTTTCTTCTCTGTTTGCTTGGAGGGTTTTTTGCGTCTGCTCTTGTATTGCTGATAGCCTTAGGTCCAATTGGGAAGAAAACTTGCCTAGTTGCTCATTGGTTTCTGAGCGGTTGTTGAGCAGTGTTGTTTGGACGCTTTCAGAAATTACTCCAAAACGACGAAACTGCTCGGTGGCTCCATCATCTAGCTGCTTTGCTATGCTCTCTCTCTGCTCGGCAGCAGCATCGCCAAGGAGCTTTCCAATGCTATCTCGCTGCTCTTCGCTGGTATTTTTCAACAAAGCCAATGCTTCGCTGCTGTTGTCTCTTTTTTTTATAGATAACAAAAGATAGATTGCAATAAGTAAGAGTACAAAAGTAGCGCATGATATTATAAGCCCAATGTTCATAAACAAAGTCCTCCGCAATAAGAAATGTTTTTAGTGAATACATAGTAACACAAAATTCGCATATAATCTATGCCAATTAAAAGCATGATATATGCGAATTTTATATTAGTTTGCATTTCCGAAAGTGCTTCGTTAGCACTAACAGTGTCATCTAAGAGCTAAGCGTATACCTAGCATTTGGTGATACTATGTGTTTCGTCAAACTACCAAAACAGTTGTAGGGCGCGGCATCCTTGACGCGCCGCCAGTGTTGCATTTGATGCCTCACGACGCGTATATAGAAACCACGCCCAACAAAGCCACATCCTAAAAATGACATTAAATGCTTTTATATATTTGTACATATTGCTAAGTGCGAAACTTGAATAAGAAATTATCAATTGCCGGCATTTGATAGTATAGCTCCCATCTTTTCTACAAAAGCATCCAACTCTTGAGTTATATAAGCAAATGTTGTCCCCCTGGGCATATTAGCAACGGCATCAGAATTGAGATTCTTGGAAAGGGACGAAATTGAATCGATATAGCTAGACAAAGACGACTTATCAGAGGCTAGGTCGTATTTTCTGTTTTTCACCAGCTGTGCGACAAGCTCAACAGCAGCTTTCCCATGGTTTTTGAATACATCCAATCCTGCTCGTGCCGATTCCATACCCAGCTGTGATGCTAAAATGCTTCCTTGGAATATTATATCATCCATTGAGATTTGGAATCGTTCCGAAACTGTGTCTGGTTTTTCTTCTTGTCTTATTTCTACTAATTTATTAAGCTTCCTGCATTCATTTATATACTCTGAGCAAGTAGCATATATCTGATGTAATTCATTTGTGTATCTACCTATTTCATCTGTTAGTTTTACAAATTCATCGCGGTCTCCTGACCTTGCTGTTTCTATTGTTGTATTAAAAGTTACCAGATTCATGGTAAAAGCTATTTCGGATAGAGTACTTAGAGCGCGATCAATTTCTACCGTGTCAAATTTTGGATTATTCCAACCTTCAAGCTTCCCATATTCGTCAGCATAACCATCAATAATCGAAGCTAACATATCGATTTTTTCAGTTTTTGTCTTTAATTCATCAAGGATAAATAAAAATCCAGCTCCACGAGGCTCATCTGCTATCACAGCTTTTGTTTCCTCTATCAGTTTTGTACCCTTAACTGTAACTTGCTTCATCAGCTGTGCGGTATCCCTGAAGCATTTGATGGATTCTTTTTGTATATCTTCCAGCAACAATGATATCAGTTCATTTAGTAAATTTGTGGCGTTATCATGCTGCTTTAAGAATGTCTTCGCCAAAGCATCGAGTTTGCTTTGGAAAGCTGCCAGCACATCAATACTCCCTGCTCTAAGTACCTCTATCCCAGAGAGGAAACGAAGCAAATCCATTTGAAAAGATAATTCATCAAATTCTTTGAGCATCGAATAAATAGCATCTGATATTTCATATACAGATTGCTCCCCTTTGTGAATCATATTAACCTTTTCATTACACTCTTTTGCTTTTAAAGCTAAATTTCGCAGCTGTGTCATTACAATTACGATACCTTTGCCATTTGGTCCAATTTCAGTAATTGCTTCTTCTGTTGATTGACAGAGGTTTTCTGTTTCATTGATGAATTTCATAAGGTCTGTGCCAATTGTTGTGCTGTGCTGGGTGATTTTTTCTGTGAGTTCCTTTGTCATCATGTCAATAATCTCCTGTGTTGATAATACTTTATTATAAGCGGCTGCGTGCATTTTTCGGTATTTTGTAGGAGGTATGCCATAAAGAGCTTTGAATGCCCTGGTGAATCCTTCATGGGAGGCATAACCGTATTCAAGGGCTATTTCAAGTATTGTTGTGTTAGTTTGACATAGCATTTGGCTAGCTTGCTGCAGACGGCGCATTTTTATGTATTCCATGACTGGCTGACCCACAATAGCGTGGAACAGCCGCTGATAATGAGTCCTGGAAAAAAATACATGCTCCGCCAATTCATCCATACCGATTTTTTCTTGTAGTTTGCTTTCGATATAGACGATGGAGTTTTTTATAGCTTCCTTGCTTTCACCTTTCATGCATCGCATCCTTTCACAAAAAGTATATCACGCAATTTTCAAAGTTTCTTGACCAAAAATACCAAAAACACAAGGAATCCCACTGTTAAGCTTCTCATGTGTTTTATCGCAGTTTGTCCATATTTAGTTTAGTATTTATGTCCATGATATTATTTACTCAACTATCGTACTTGACAATATGTTAAAATACTAGACACCACAAAATATCCTTTGTAGAGCGCGGCTTCCCAGGAGACTGCTGAAAAAGTCAGCAGAATTGACATCCTGAACGCAGTGAAGAATCTTAACCATTGGTATTGCTGAACTTTTCGTGAGAAGGATTCTTCGCTATCGCTCAGAATGACACTTTATCAGCAGTTTCCTTCCCAGACGCGTAGCAACAATGAAAAGCCGCAAGGCGAGGGAATCAACCCTCGCCTTGTGGCTTTAAAAAGGAGAGCAACTATGTCAGCACCGTTATTGAGAAGTTAGGGCAATGTATAGTTTGACCAAATCGAGAAACTCAGCTCGAAGTCCGAAAGCGTCTTCGCCTAAGCCACTTTCTGCTCGCTCTAGTAGGCTGGGGAGAGAAGCATTTGCACTGTAGTTTGAATCGGTAATAATAAGGCCAAATTCGACAACAGCAGAGGCGAACATGAATTCACTAGATTGGGTATCAGATATGGTTTCAGCATCAACAATGAGTTCGGTTAGCATACTTTCGTCGCCATCGGGAGCTTTGAAGCGAACCTTAACTGTGAAAAAGTCGCTGCTACCAGTGGAAATTAATTCGCTATAACGAAGTGAGTCTACTGCTTGCGTATCATCAGCACCCACTGGCACCAGCTCATAAAAAACCGTTACACTGTGACCTGAGCCGATTTCTCCTGCGTCTTTTTTATCATTATTAAAGTCTTCGTTTTCCAGTCTGCGAGTGTCATAGCCAATTAGCCTGTATTGTGATATAGTTTCAGGGTTAAATTCCACTTGGAGCTTTACATCCTTGGCAATTGTGAACATTGTAAAATCGAACTCGTCAACTAAAACCTTTTGCGCTTCTTGCAAAGTATCTATATAAGCATAGTTACCGTTGCCATTGGAGGCTATGGATTTCATCATGTTGTCCTTCAAATTGCCCATACCAAAACCAAGAACAGATATGAATATACCATTGTCTCGCTCAGATACAATCAAATTGGTTAAGGCATCAACGCTACTTTCGCCAACGTTGAAGTCACCATCAGTGGCTAGAATGATACGATTATTACCACCTTCGATGAAGTTATTACCAGCAAGCTCATATGCTGTGCGTATTCCCCTGGCACCAGCAGTGGAACCTCCAGCGTATAGGTTGTCGATAAGACTGATCAGCTCTTCTTTGTTTGATCCAGATATCGAATCAGCAATCACTCTGTCACTACCTGCATAGGTTACAATGGAAATGATGTCGTTTTCATTGAGCTTCTCAATCATGAGTTTCAAAGATTCTTGTAGGAGAGGAAGTTTATTTGGCGCATCCATGGAACCTGAAACATCCAATAGAAATACAATGTTGTTGGCAATTTCCGCTGTGTTTTCAAGCTCTATACCTTGAATGCCAATCATGGCAAGAAGATGGGTCGGTTCCCAGGGACAAGTGCTAATCTCAGCAGTTATTGAGAAAGGTTGCTCACTTCCACTTAAAGGTATGGGATAATCATATGAAAAATAGTTGACCAGTTCTTCGATTCTAGTGCCAACGGGCAATTGACCGCTATATAACATTCGGCGCATATTACTATATGAAGCAGTATCAACATCAGCAGAGAATGTAGATAGGGGACTGGTGGCAACGCTTTTGAAGGGGGATTCTGAGGCTGTTAAGTATTCTTCTGTTTCATCTATAGGTTCATAACGCCAATCATCTGATTCATATATGAGAGTATTTTCCATTGGTGCGTGCATAGCAAATGAGTCTGGATAACTTTCACTGGCTCCGTTTTGGTTAGTCTGGTTAGTCCCTGTTTCGTTTGTATCTGGAGCTTTGCTGCATCCAGCAGCGAGAATGATTGCGATGATTAGGAAATATGAGATAATTCTTTTTTTCATTGTTTTCGGTCCTTTCATATTTGATGAATAGTTGTTGCGCAATTATTACATAAATATTATGTAATTGTTAAGTAAATATTACATGATTATTACAAAATGTCCAATTAATAATTATATCAATTATTTACAATTCGGTAACAATGGGTGAAAATGCCAGTATACGCAACGGTTGTTATGACGGAATATATTTTGGCAATGTTCCATAATGTTAAGAAAATATTAAATATATATTATCGTGATGGAACAAACTCTATAAAACTACGTCAAATAATCGCAACGTTGCCCTAATCGAAATTTTACACTAAAATATCAATAGCACATGCATAAAGTGTAAATAGGTAACATTAATAAATGGAGGTTTTTAAAATGAAAGAATTAAAAGCAATACTAGCGATGCTACTTGTAATCCTTATTGCCGTTGGCTGCTCTGATCCAGCAATAAGATCTCGAGCAATTGCAGCATCCAATTTGATGGAAAACATATCATCTAGAGAAATCAGCGGAAAACCAGCCGACGATACATTTATATCCAGCATGGCGGATTTTTCAATAGAGCTCTTTAAAAACAGCATGACTGATGGTGTAAACTCCCTCGTATCGCCCATTTCGGTAATGCTAGCCCTTGCAATGACAGCAAATGGAGCAAATGACGAAACACTTTTACAAATGGAAGCTCTATTAGGTGGTGGGATTGCCCTTGAAGAACTCAATGAATACCTATATAGCTATGTCCAAATGCTCCCGAGCCTTGATAAGTCTAAGCTGAGTATCGCAAATTCCATATGGTTTCGCGATGACGGTGACACCCTGACAGTCAATTCGGATTTCTTGAGCAAGAACGCAGACTATTTCGGCGCAGCGGCATACAGTGCGGCCTTTGACAGCGAAACTGTAAAAGATATAAACAATTGGGTATATGAAAACACCGATGGTATGATAGATAAGATTATAGAGGAGATTGACGATTTTAATATGATGTTCCTCATAAACGCCGTTGCTTTTGATGCCGAGTGGCAGAGTGTTTATAAAGCCAATGATGTACGAAAAGGTAATTTCACCGTCGAGAATGGCGCGGTTCAAAATGTAGAATTTATGCATTCCAGCGAATATATATACCTCGATGACGGCATGGCAACAGGAATTGTGAAGCCCTATGCAAATGGCGCGTACAGTTTTGTGGCATTGCTTCCGAATGAAGGTATATCAGTGAGCGAATACCTCGAAACGCTGACAGGGGAGGGCTTCGTTGATACCCTAAGCAGTAAAGAAAACACTTTGGTATACACATCGATACCCAAATTTGAATATGAATATAGCGCATCGCTGAAAGAGGCACTTCAAGCTCTTGGCATTCATGATGCATTCGATGGAGAAATAGCAGACTTTAGTGATGTTGCGACAACAACACTGGGAGATGGAGAACTCTTCATCGGCGATGTCCTTCACAAGACCTTTATTTCGGTGGATGAATTGGGAACTAGAGCAGGAGCGGTTACAGTAGTCAGCATGGACGGCGCCGGCTCACCAGCCAATCCGAAAGAAGTGCATCTCGACAGACCCTTTGTCTATGCAATTGTCGATAATGCAACTAATCTCCCAATATTCATCGGCACTCTTATGTCAGTTAATTAATTATAGAATGAACGTGAACGTGGGGACGGTTCTTTTGTTCAAATTTGAACAAAAGAACCGTCCCCACGTTCACACGAAGGCTCTCGAGATTCGGTTCTTGTTAGGTAGCTATTATATAACCATAAATTGCTCTAAGAGAAATCGCTAAAATAAGTCATGCAGTCTTCAAACGCTTTCCTGTAATGCTTGCCACGTCAAGCCGTAGGACACAAAGTGAGGAAAGTTCGTCATCGGAAATCTCGTACTGCCCATCAGGTACATATTGTCTCATGATTGCCATGAGTCCTTTGTGCTTGTCTTCAATTTCGGAACAAATCGTGATTGTACCGCTACCCATCACACTTTCGTATTCCATCGTAAAATTACAAGCTTTTTCACCGATTATCAACTTGTGGGAACAGTCTGCTTCAAAACCAACCATAGAATTCTGAGAAATAAGGTCTAGCTTTGTTCCTTCTTTTGCACAATGGAACCAAAGGGTCAAAGTATGCCCATTATAATCGAAACCAAAGTTCATTGGCACCACATATGGATAATCCGGTGAATATATTCCCAAATGCATAACCTGGCATTTGCCTAGAATGTCAAGGATTTCACCCTTCTCGCTAACCTCTCTATCGGTTCTCCTCAAAGTTATCACCTCAGTATCATATCCACATACACCCATGCGGGGAGAGTTTGTTATTTGCATCATATAGTCTTCATCGTGATCTTCGCTGCATACTTCGCATAAAATGGCTCTTTCGCTCCATCCCAGTCCCAATTCCAAGAACAATCTATGCAAAAGAAGCTAGCAAGCTCACCACACTGCGCACAGGTGTATTCCAGCGGGACATTTCTAGCAAGCAAACGTACACCATGAATATTTTGATCTCGATAAACAGAGTCAACAACAGTATTATTACCACAAATAAGACAAACCATACTGATAGATATTGTTGTCGATGGTTATCAGAGTCATGTCTTCAATCATTGCAGTCGCAATGATTAGTCTATCAAATGGGTCTTTGTGATAATGTGGAAGCGTGTGCATTTGTAGCAAGTATTTTCGCTCAATCGAGAGCATAATGAAACCGTTCGTGTCAATTATTCGAAAAAACTCTGGCAATCCACCCATTAAGTCAAGTTTTCCCGTACCAAGCTTTATTGCGATTTCCCATGCTGATGCAATGCTTACATAGTTTTCAGCATCATTTTGCATAATAGCTTTATATGCATTGTCAGATAGATTGGATGAATTTTCTGCAAACCATAAAACAACATGAGTGTCAAGGAGAAGCTTCATGACATGAGGTCCTCAAAGTCGTTCATGGGTTCATTGAAATCGTCAGAGAGTTGGATTTTTCCTTCCCAGCCACCTGGTTTTGCCCTATTGTTGTTTGATAATGGTGAGCGGCTAATTTCAAAAGGAATTGCTTCTTTACGAACAACTTGTCTTAAAAAGATATTAATAGCTGTAGATAAATCCAGACCTAAATCCTCAAGGACAGCTTGGGCTTGCGCTTTTAATTCGCTATCAGTGCGAATATTAATATTTGTAGATGGCATATTAATACCTCATTTAAATTATTCTATGACTAAAATAGCACAATGTAACAACTTTGTCAACACAAATGCTGTAAATCCATCCGCGTCCCCGTGTTTAAGTGTTACTGGTCAGTTACTGGACACAGGGCAATAATCCAGTGTCATTGAGTGAACGTGAACGTAGGGACGGTTCTTTTGTTCAAATTTGAACAAAAGAACCGTCCCTACGTTCATTTTTGTGATTATTAAATCTTCAAAGTAAATCGCCAACGATACTAGCAATACTATTGTCACGTTGCCGTTTTTCGTGATATACTCTCCGCATAAAGATTAAATGAAAGTGTGGGATTTTCTTGCTGGAACGATTGTTGGACTACTGGCATTCTATCGAGTTCTTCCAACCGAGTTGGCCTGTCAGTGAAAATAGTGACATAGACTTACAAAAGTCCAATGGCGAGATGCCTTGGATTACAGCAGTAAAGGATCCAAGCAAACAAGTGAGCTACAGCGTATATATTAGTTGCGGAATGGTTCACGAATTGATTACCTGGTTGCTGTGTAAATTGAGGATTTACAAAGACGACTCATCAATCGAGGATGATAAGTCGAAAGTCTGTATTTGTGCCTTAAAACTTGACGAAACTGGAAGATATATAGCTGAATCTTTTGCCATTTCAAGTTTTGCCTGGGCGTTGGGGGTAATGGTAAAAGCAAATGATTTTTATGCAAAGCTGAATGAAAACGAATTTAAGTCATTCAACGAGGAGTTCGATTTTGAGCTAATTGAAAAGGACGAGGTGTTCACACTAAAAGAGCTTGAGATGGTCTATGAACAGGTACGTTCTCGAGCAAACTTAGATGGCATAAAATTTGGTATCTCCATTTGGGCAAATATAAACGTTGTAAAAAGAAACAAAGATGGGACCTTTCCTCCCATCGAACCTAAAACGGAGCTTTTGTCGAGTTTCTATGTTGATGACATTACAATGGTTAAGAAAACACCTAACGAAAAAATCAAGCAGTATGCGGAAGCTCTTCTTGTTACCTCAGAGAATCGAATTCATATTGACAAAGATATTAAAGAAATGCAACGTTGGTTGAGAGCTGATGCGTTTCCACTAGGGGTATGGCCCTCTGCATATTCTCCAAGTTTGATGCAGCAAATAGCCATTAATATTGCAATCTCAAATGATAGGATGTTTTCAGTAAATGGTCCTCCAGGTACTGGCAAAACCACTTTATTGAAAGAAATTGTTGTTTCTAATGTCATCCATCGTGCGATTGAAATGGCAAATTTTCAGAATCCAGATGACGCTTTTGATAAAATCGAATATAGCAACCCCCCAACAGATTTTAATAAGGAGTATTATCGACCTCATGAATCTATTTCTCAATTTGGTATTCTTGTTGCATCAAATAATAACAAGGCTGTTGAAAATATATCTCTCGAGCTACCATTGGCTATCGAAAAAGACAGAACAGGTAATTTTATAGATACAGATGACAACACAAAGACCTATTTTTCTATAGATGCTTCTACTATACTTGGCGAAACAGCATGGGGTCTTATTTCAGCTAGGCTTGGCAATAAACCGAACATCGGTGAATTTAAACAACGCTTTTGGTTTTCCGAAAAAAGCGATACGCTAAAAAGATTCTATCAGGATCTAGCTAAAAAGAAAACAATCCCACCAGACTGGAACTCTGCTGTTAAGAGTTTCAATAATGCTTACAAAGCGGTGATTGAAGCGCGAACTGACATAACCAAAGCACAGGATGCATTAGCTGAATATAATAGTTGCTTGAATGCTGAGTATAAAGAGAGAATAAAGACAGAAGAGCTGCACAAGAGTCTTGAGAATCAAGAAAATATTTATGAAGAGCAGCGGACTAAGCTATCCCAATTGGAAGAGGCGCTTGAATTGCACCAGCAAAATGCTGTTAGGCTAAAGGAAGCGATTCCATGGTTCATGCGAATATTTCTAATGTTTTTCAAAAACAATGCTCTCGTTAGGGAGTGGAAACATACTGAGGAAATGTGTGCAAATGTTTTGATTGAAGTCACCCGACAAACAGCAACACTTAAGGAGTATAAAGAAAAATACGAAGCAGTCAAGTTGCAACATGCATCGCAAGAGAAAGTTTTGATAGAAGCGATTAATAAAAGAGCAAGACTTGAAGCTGCATTAGAAAAATGGCGTGAGTTGTTTAACGACAGCTTTGCAGATGATAAATACTGGGAAAGCATTGCAGAAAATGAGAGGTCGCAATCGATTTGCCCATGGACGTATGAAGCGTACGACACATTGCGAGAGGAATTGTTTTATCGTGCGCTCATGCTACATAAAGCCTTTATACTTAACAGTAAAAGTGTTTATAATAATATTAGGCAATTAGTTGCTTCATGGGAGGATAATTTCACAAAAGAAGACCGAATAAGAGCAAATGGTAGCTTGATAAACACGCTGTTTTTAGTCATACCAGTTATTTCGACTACTTTCGCATCTGTAAGCAAGTTTCTTGACGGTGTTTCTCAGGGAGAAATTGGACTTTTGGTAATAGACGAATCTGGACAAGCAACACCCCAAAGCGCACTGGGGGCAATCTGGCGTTCAAAAAAGGTGATTGTTGTGGGAGACCAGTTGCAGGTGGAGCCGATTATGACAACACCAGTAGAATTCGTTAAACGCTTTGCAGATGAATATGATATTCCAAGTATGTACCGCATACCTGAATTATTGGTTCAGAGGTTGGCAGATGCAGCTAACAGATATGGAGGAATTCGTCTGATGGAGAACGATGAGATATGGTTAGGTTGTCCACTCATCGTCCATCGACGATGCATCGAGCCTATGTTCAGTATGAGCAATGCAATTGCATATAACAATCGGATGTTCAACAAAACTGCGCTGCCTTCTACTGATAAGGAGTTTCTTCTTGATAAGTCTATATGGTTTGATATAACTGACAGTGAAGTTGGAAACAAAGACCATACAGTAACAAGTCAAATCGATCTTGTTAAGGAACTGTTTGAAAAAGCAATTACCTTAGCAAATGGTTTTCCCGATTTGTACATAATCACTCCATTTAGAACAGTTAGAGATAAGTTGCACAAAGAACTACGTGAAGTGCTAAGAAGAAATAGAGTTCGCAATATTATTTTGGAAAAACTCGATGAATCTACTGATGTTAATGTAGATGATGCAATAAATGATTGGCTAAAGGATAATGTTGGAACAATTCATACATTCCAAGGAAAAGAAGCAAATGAAGTCCTTCTGGTATTAGGTTGTGACAGTGATTCAGGTCTTCCAGCTGCAAAATGGGTCGGACAAAAGCCGAACATAATCAATGTTGCTGTTTCGAGGGCGAAATATAGAATTGGTGTCATCGGCAGTTATGCTTTATGGAGAAATATCCCATATGTCCAAACAGTCTGTGCAATGCTGAGTGATAGCATTGAAGTGATTTCCAGTTGAATTAGTGCTTAGATTCGACTTGTTTTGAACGTTGATATGTAAGTGATATTTGAACAAAAGAACCGTCCCCACGTTCATACGTTGTATAGATAAAAATTTTGATCGAAAAATTTGTTACATAATTGGTTTAAGGAAAAATATACGGGAAAAATTAAGGAGAGGCATAATTGAATACAATAGATGAATACATAAAATCATTTGATCCAAATATTCAAAAGACATTAAATGAAATAAGGAATTTCATTAAGAAAGAAGCCCCAGAAGCGACCGAGAGAATTTCTTATAAAATGCCAACCTTTTATTTGAATGGAAATTTAGTACATTTTGCGGTATTTAAAGATCATTATGGATTTTATCCTACCTCTTCGGGTATTGATGCATTTGAAAAAGAACTTGCCCCATATCGTACTGGAAAAGGGACATTGCGTTTCCCATTTGATCAACCTATTCCCTGGGATATAATTCAAAAGATAATACATTTTAGGGTAAAAGAAAATATGAACAAAGTAAAAAAATAAGCAGAATTATTAGTAAAGCAAAACAAACGGTGCATGAACGTAGTGAATGAACGCAGGGACGGTTCTTTTTGTTCAAATTTGAACAAAAGAACCGTCCCTGCGTTCATATCTGTGTATTTTGGGACATTATAATGCATCCTTTTCGTGAAGGAAATGGACGAGCACAACGTTTGTTTATAGGATATCTTGCGCTTATACTAGGTTACCGTATTGACTTCACTCATGTCACAGGAGAACTGATGATTGAAGTGTGAACCGCTCTCACGTTCACTATTCGGAAATCTTAATTTACCCTATATAACAAACAACATACCACGAATAATAATACTTGAAAGTATAATTATTTGAACGCGGGGACGGTTCTTTTGTTCAAATTTGAACAAAAGAACCGTCCCCGCGTTCAACCTGCGTTCATTAATAGCCCAACATTCATTAATATGTATAATAATTGAAGGCTCTAGATTCGGTACGCTACCAAATCCAGGGAACATCGTACTTTTGGATATTTGCATCAGCAGTAATAATTGTTAGCCCTTCAGCTATAGCCGATGCAATTAACAGTCTATCAAATGGATCTTTATGTATAAACTGTAGTTCATTTAAAACTCGTAAATAAGCATCTTCTATTTGAATTATCTCGAAATCACCATTTTTGATATTAGATAGCAGTTCGTCGAACGATATTTTTAAAGTAAGCTTCCCTATGTTAAGTTTTAATGCTATTTCCCAAAGCGTGATAGTACTTATGTAAATACGTATTTCAGTTTGCTTTATTAGTTCCTTTATAGCAGCAGACATTTTTGAGGAGTCTTCAAATAGCCATATAATTGCATGGGCATCAAGTATATAGTTCATTCCATATACTCCCGCATTTCTTCTAATGGAGCATCAAAATCATCAGACATCCATACTTTGTCCTTTAATATACCTATCAATTCAGCACGAGGTCGTTTTAATGTGTTTGCTAATTTATTATTTGTATTAATAGGTTCTACAAAAGTTATTACTACTTCGTACTCACCTTTTACTGGAATGGGTTGTAACGGCTTAAAATTAGTGCCATCAAATATCGCTCTTATTGCATTCATATAAAAGCTCCTGTCGATTGTAATATTAGTATTATATCAGTTCAGCACTTTTGAATCAATAAATATAATAAATTTTGTAAATAACTCAAAAGAAACGTCCCTGTGTTCATCAAATCTATCTGCGTCCCCACGTTCATTCACAAAGTGAGGTGACGCTCCCTCTGAACAAAAGAACCGTCCCTTCGTTCAAAGAACCGTCCCTTCGTTCACATTCGTTCACATCGAACCGTTCCTTCGTTCACGAGATGACGGAATTTGCATGAAGATTGTGACTCATATAGTATGGGAGAGTTGAATATTACATAATTTTTACATGTATCTGTAATCAGCTTTTACATTCATGGGTTTATATGTATACATTAATAAAAGTATCGTTATTTCGCACCGTTGCTATGGAAAACCTAGTGGAGGTAGCGACAGCGGAAGGCGAATTATTTGGAGGTATACATATGAGCAATATTACATTATACGAACGAATGAAAAAGGCCTTTGCTTTAACTCTCGCGCTTGTTTTGGTACTATTTATTGTCTTGCAACTGGCACCAACAACAAACTTGTCCGCCAGCAACGCCAGTGCACAAAGAGCTAGCAACAACGGCAACATCCCTAAATACATCTTTTTATTCATCGGAGACGGAATGAGCTATGTGCAGGTGCAGTCGGCATCGTATTATCTCGGATCATTGAATTCGGAATATGGCACAGAGCAAGTTGATTTGTCTTTCATGGACTTTCCCACAGTTGGCACGGCGATGACTTGGGATCTCACATCCTTCGCCCCTGACTCCGCTTCCACAGCCACGGCAATAGCCACAGGCAATAAAACTTGGAGCGGAACTATCAACATGGATTCCACACTGACAAAACCTTTAGAAACAATCACAGAAAAATTGAAAAACCAGCTTGGTTATGGAATCGGTATTATTTCATCGGTGAACATCGACCATGCAACACCAGCTGCTTTCTATGCCCATCAGCCTAGCAGGGGTAATGTTTATGAAATAGGACTCGAGATGATAAGCAGCAATTTCGACTACTTTGCAGGAGGAATGCTCCAATCGGCAAGGCTTACAGATAGAAAAGCGATATTAGAGCTTGCAACTGAAGCTGGCTATACGGTACACACCACATATGCAGCTTCTGCAACACTAAAGCCCTCAGATGGCAAGGCGATTCTCATAGCAGAAAACCTTGATAGCGGACTGGCGATGAACTATTCCTTGGATGCATTGCCAGGAGAATGGTCTTTAGCAGACTATACTGCAAAGGGTATTGAAATGCTCCACGCCAATTTTGGAGATACAGGATTCTTCATGATGGTAGAAGGCGGTAAAGTGGACTGGGCAGGACACGCCAACGATGCTGCGGCTAATATCCACGATATGCTCGCCATGGATGATGCAATCAAACTTGCTATAGAGTTCTACAACAAATATCCGGATGATACGCTGATTATTGTCACTGGAGACCATGAAACAGGTGGAATGACCATCGGCTTTGCAGGGACGGATTATGACACATTTATGGCAAACCTTGCCCAGCAGTCCGTTACATACGAAGTGTTCAGCAACGTCAATGTGAAGGAATATAAAGAAAACAACACACCTTTCTCCACTGTTTTAAACGACATTGAAAGCTTATTCGGTTTGATGCGAAGCTCAAGGGCAGCACGAGCAGCGCACCCCACTTTGGTTCTCAATGAGTATGAAATGGTAATGCTCAGAGATGCGTATGAGAGAACACTGAAAACCGGCAGTGGCACGAAGGATACCATGACCCAAGCAGAGTATGTACTCTATGGGACATATGATCCACTAACTGTAACCATTACCCATATACTCAATAATAAATCCGGAATCGGCTGGACATCATACGCTCACACAGGCGTACCAGTGCCGGTATTCGCCTTGGGTGTTGGCTCTGATTTGTTCGAAGGCTATTATCACCAAGAAGAGATTTTCTATGTCTTGGCAGGTCTTACCAATGTCAACTGATACGAATAGTAATAGGGTCGCTAATAATACCGAAGACGGGCAGAATAAGCCCGTCTTTGGTGATTCATTAGATATAAAAAATGGTGACGAAACCTCTGAGAGCATTAGTGCGGTCGAAAAGCAAACTGAGAATCTACATAATGATCACTATTCTGACGATTCCTTTAGTAATCGAATTGTGAAGGTAATAAAAAGCGACCGAAAAGCATCTTCGGTCATCGCTGGTTTACTAGTGTTAATTATATTGCTTATGCTGCCCACGGGTTACGAAGAAGCGGCAGCATATAGGGGAACAGATAGGGTTGCTGCGAGGGTTCTCAGTACAGACGAGAGCGCACTTCGCAATGCTGGAATGATACAGTTCGGGGAACAAAACTGCGATATCGAGATATTAAAAGGCAGGTTCAAAGGGCAAATCGTCCCCGCTGTGAATATGCTTCAGGGGTCTTTGGATAGCGATAAAATATATGCCGTCGGTGATAAATCCCTTGTTCTTGTCAGCTCTATTGGTGGCGTAATATCTTCTGTGCTTATGATAGACCATTATAGGATTGGGGTAGAGCTGGTGCTGGTTGCAATATTTGTTTTGCTTCTTTTGCTCTTTGCCGGAGCAACAGGTGCTAGGGCAATGCTCTCCTTTGCTGTGACGGTGCTGGCGATTTGGAAGGTGCTTGTGCCAGCGATGCTCAGAGGAGTAAACCCTGTTGGCATAGGGATGCTATTTGCGCTGGCAATCACTGTGATGTCACTATCATTAATATATGGTTTCGATTCCCGCTGTATGGCGGCTTCCTTGGGTGCTATGCTTGGTGTGCTTGTCACTTGTATCATCGGCATTGTTTTTTCCAGCTTGTTGAAAATTCATGGTGCAGTGATGAACTATGCACAGACTTTGCTATATAGCGGCTTTGACTATCTGAATCTAACCGACATCCTCAAAGCGGCAATATTCATTGGTGCCGCAGGAGCGATGACTGATTTGGCGGTTGACATCACATCGGCTGTGCATGAGTTGGTGGAGCAGGTACCGGATATTTCATGGCAGACGGCAGTAAAGTCAGGAATAAATGTGGGTAAAAACGCCATCAGCACAATGGTGACAACCTTGCTTCTAGCATACTCGGGAGGTTATATGGTCTTGCTCATGACATTTATGGCGCAGGGTACCCCCATGGGGAATATATTCAACTATAATGGTGTGTCCGCTGAAATACTGGTGACTCTAGCAGGCAGCATAGGACTCGTAGCGGTTGCGCCATTTACAGCATTATGCGCTGGTGTGCTGCTGACTCGGCGGAGGGGAGCAGCGTAGAAACGCTACACCACATTTTTATATTTACTGCGTATTTCAATTATGCTCCTGAGATAGTTCATATCTTCTGGGAGCATTTTGCCTGTCGCAACCTTTTTACCCTCGTGATAAAGCTCGAAACGATTACCACTCCCTGTTGAATGGATTCCACTCATGATGTCATATGAAAAGATTGCACCGCCGAAATACATACCAATATCTAGATCCATGAATATGCATGGTGAAGAGTGAATGTTGTAACAAAAGAATATCACTGATGATAAACCATAAACAGTACCCATTGATAAAAATGAGCCAGAAATATCGACACCCATATGTGCATTGACTGCCATTTTGATAGCTATTATAATAAATCCATAGTAGCACATCGATGATATTGCTAGAGAGATATATGGAAGATAGCGCTCGCGTTTTATGATTTCACCATTCCAAGAATCCGCTAATTGACCGCCTTGGTCAATCAATTTTGAAATAAATTTGTTTGCTCGCTTGATTGATACTACAAAATCAATAATACTCATCGTAATAAAGATTGTCGCAACATTCAAAAATATTAGTCTGGACATATGGCTTCTAGCGATATCTGCTATCAAACAAAGCAGAGCCTTAACAAATATAATAAGTATACTCTTTTTCGTATGGGTAAGCATCCAAGGCGGCTTAGGATAGTCTATACTGTTTTCCTGCATGAACATCAAATCTTTATCAGTCCAAATGATACTATTTCTTTCAGATAACCGTGGCTTGGGGTTCGGTTTAACAGTAGTGTTCTTTTGCATAGCGATACCTCCAATAGATGAAATCGTATCTACAATGCTCTTGTCATTAATGATGCTCTAAGTATAACATATCCGACGAATAAAGTCCATTTTTTTGATTTTGTTGTTTCTGTCAAGTAAAAGTAGGCACGATTATTCAAATCTCGTAAAATATGTAAATTTTGGTGTCTTTCGATGCGGAAATTCTGAGTAATTGGGGTAAAATAAGCTGCAATAGGCAGATATGAAGAGT
>Ga0099364_10003397_pt1 | contig 24715 bp, 27 predicted proteins | sample TergutTh196P3_FD_73070 | JGI IMG/M metagenome (GOLD analysis project Ga0099364, IMG submission 73070) | Microcerotermes parvus P3 segment gut microbial communities from Pointe-Noire, Republic of the Congo - Th196 P3 | ecosystem: Host-associated > Arthropoda: Insects > Digestive system > Gut ...
TGCCCTCGGTCGATGCTGTAATGTCATAAAAGCAAAGCTCGTCAGCCCCGTCGGCGCAATACTGCTTGGCAAGCTCGACCGGGGAGTTGACATCGCGCAACCCCACAAACCGAACCCCCTTGACGACGCGCCCATCCTTAACATCAAGGCATGGAATAATCCTCTTAGTGTTCATATGTATGGTCCTTTCTTAGAAAAGTATGCGGTCCATATCCAGTCTGCTGCTGTGCATAGGCGAAGGAGCCGCGTTTTCTGCGGGATATCCTATTGGAAGCATTGCAACAGGGATGATGTTTTCGGGCAGCGCAAACGCCTCGGCTGCTTTTTCTGCGTTGAAGTACATTACCCAGCACGTACCAAGCCCCAACTCGTGCGCCATAAGCATCATATGCGTGGTGACGATGCTCGCGTCAACCTCGCCGCTGAGTGCGGCATCGAATGGACGCTTCCAACAAGCGGTCTTGTCATAGCAAATGAGCAAAACTAACGGAGCGCCAAAGCGGCAAGGCGTACTCTCGTCCACCTTTGCAAGCCCCTCTGCGTCTGTGATAACCTTTATGCGCTGTGGCTGATCATTATGCGCAGTCGGCGCAACGCGTCCTGCCTCCAGAATTTGCGCCAGATCCTCCTGAGTAACCGCTTGAGATGTAAAACTGCGCACCGAATACCGATTTGCCGCCAATTCTAAAAATCCTGCCATTAGTAAATCTCCTCTCGTTATAAACTGTTTCCTCAATCTCGCTGCATAATCATAGCAGATGAGCGGGGGAAAATCAATGAGTTTCCATTTTGATTGGTGCAGAAAAAATACAATGTCAACAGATTAAGCGTAAGCGCCGTCCCTCTCGGGCATTTCGTACCCGTTATGCTCCATCCTCCGAAGATGCCGCATCTATGGCTTCGGTCAGTTCTATGGTGCCTGCGTATAGGGATTTGCCTAGTATCGCTCCGTCCATGCCTAGTGCGGACAGGGCTTTTATTTCGTCAAGCGACGTAATGCCGCCTGATGCTATGAGCCTTATTGACAGCTTTTCCCTAAGTGCTTGGTATAGCTCCATGTTTGTCCCGGCAAGCAAACCGTCTTTTGATATATCGGTGCATATCAGCGTCTTAACGCCGATATCCTCCACAGCGCGGCAGAAACCAAACACATCCTTGTCCGACTGCTCCGTCCAGCCCTTGATAGCTACGAACCCGTCTTTGATGTCGGCGGAGACAGCTATTGCATCGCCGTGAACCGCCGCCATTTCCGAGAGAAACCCCGGCGTCGATACGGCAGCTGTGCCAAGTATGACGCGCCTGACCCCTATGCCAAGATACCTTTCTATAACATCCCTTGTCCTTATTCCGCCGCCGACTTGAATCTCAAGCCCCGATGCCGCCGCAATGCGCTCAATAACATCAAAGCTCACGGGCTTGCCATCACGCGCACCTGCCAAATCGACAACATGGATTGCCGAGGCGCCGGATTCCTTGAAACCTCTCGCAACGGCAGGAGGATCATTGTTATAGACCGTCATTTGGTCATAGTCTCCCCGCGCAAGCCGAACAGCCTTCCCGTCGTATAAATCAATGGCCGGATAAATAATCATAATGCTCTACTCCCTGCTCCCAATTCTGTCCATCGAATTTTGAAATATCACGTCTTTGATGTCTTCGACGCAGCCGGCTACATCACCGAGTATTTCTGTCCCCCAAAACCTGATAACGGTCCATCCGATCGCGCTCAGAAGCTTATCCGTTTCAGTATCCCTGATAATGTTACGGTCTATCTTGTCGATCCAGTATTCGCTGTTGCTCCGTATTTTGTGTTTTTTGCCTTCCCAGTTTTTTCCATGCCAAAAATCGCCGTCACAGAATATGGCTATCCGATGCTTCGTGATTGCGATATCCGGCTTGCCGGGCAGCTTTGAATAGTTTTTTCTGTATCGGATGCCCGAGTGCCAAAGAGCCTTACGAAGCGCCACCTCAATTGAAGTGTTCTTGCTCTTTATGCGGCTCATAGTGTAACGCCGCTTCAGATCCTCGGTCGTCGGCGCCTTCCCCATGTTATGTCAGCACACCTTTCGTAGATGGGATATCATCGCTGAAATCACTGTCAATCTTCACTGCGGCACGCAACGCGCGGGCGAGTGCCTTGAAACATGCTTCAATAATATGGTGTACGTTTTTGCCGTCGAGCATACGAATGTGAACCGTTATACCCGCGTTTCTGGAAAATGCCATAAGGAACTCCTCCAGAAGCTCCGTGTCCATCGCTCCGACAGAATGATCCGGCAGTGTTACATCGAGACTTAAATGACTTCTCCCCGAAACGTCAACGGCACACAGCACGAGCGCTTCATCCATAGGCAGCGTCACGTCGCTGTATCGGTAAATTCCCCTAGCGTCGCCTAAAGCTTGGGCAAACGCTTTTCCTAGACAGATGCCTATGTCCTCGATGGAATGATGACTGTCAACATGCGTATCGCCTTTGCACTTTATATCGATATCGAATCTTCAGTGTCTCGAAAACAGTTCCAGCATATGGTCAAAAAACCCGACACCAGTGTCTATAGCGTTCTTTCCTGTGCCGTCAAGACAAAGCGACAACGCAATGTCAGTCTCAGCAGTCTTCCGCAAAATCTCAGCGCTTCTCATAACTCATAACTCCTAACGCGGACAAGCCGCAGATAATAATTCATAATTCATAATTCATAATGCATAATGCATAATTAACAAGTAACAAGTAACAAGTAACAAGTAACAAGTAACAGGTAACAGGTAACAGGTAACAGGTAACAGGTAACTCCTAACTCCTAACTCCTAACTCTGAACATCCCAATATTTCCGCTATTGCGGCAATTAATGCGTCCATTTGATTTTGGGTGCCGATTGTTATTCTCAGATAATCTGAGATGCGCGGCTTGTTCCAGTGGCGAACGAGGATTCGCCGTTCTTTTAGCGCGTTGTACAGCTCATCGCCGCTAAACTCGGGGTGTTTTGCGAAAACGAAGTTCGCGCTTGAATCTGTCATCGTGAACCCAAGTTCGCGCAACTTTGTCTCCACATGTCCGCGCGTGTCGATTATATTATGGCACATTTCCTTGAAATACGCATCCTCGCGCAGTGCGGCTTCGCCTGCAATCTGCGTTAAGCGGTTCACGTTATAGGGATTGAAAGAGAATTTCATTTTATTCAAATCTTCTATAAGCTGCGCTGAACCAATTGCATATGCAAGCCGCGCACCCGCCATCGAGCGGGCTTTGGAATATGTGTGCATAATAAGCAGGTTATCATATTTATCCGTCAGCGGAATCGCGGAAGCGGCACCGAAATCGACATAGGCCTCGTCGATGAGAACGACATGATCCGCGTTGCTCCGCGCAACTTCCTCGATATCGTCAAGCGTGAGAGCTATCCCTGTCGGGGCGTTTGGGTTGGCGAGCACGACATTTTTACCTGCGTAAAAATAATCGCTTGGGTTCACGGAAAAATCCTCGTTGAGCGGAATCGTTTCATATGGTATATCATACAGCTCGGCATAGACGGGGTAGAAACCATATGTGATATCGGGGAAGCAGACACCGCGCTCCTTGTCGCAGAACGCAAGAAATGCAAAGGCAAGAAGCTCGTCCGAGCCATTGCCGATAATCACGTTTTCGGGCCGCACATTATAAAACTCCGCCAATGCGTTTATTAGCCGCGTTCCCGGAGGGTTTGGGTAGAGACGGAGCTTTCCAATCTCTTCTTCGCTAACAGCGGCGACGACGCCCGGCGCGGGCGGATATGGGGATTCGTTTGTGTTTAGCTTAATATATTCCGTTCCAGTCGGCTGCTCACCGGGAACATATGCCTCAAGCACATGAAACCGCTCAGACAAAAACCTGCTCATAAAACTACTCCCAGCTCTCAACTTTCAACTTTCAATTCTCAATTCTCAACTTCCGTTCCCCGACCCCTGTTACTTGTTACTTGTTACTTGTTACTTGTTACTTAACCCTTGCGTAGCCGCGATGATACTGACGCTGCATGGGCTGTGAAACCTTCTTTTTCGGCGAAGCGGACAATGTCGCCTCCCGCGCTTTGCAGGGCGTCTGTTGTATAATATGTAAATGAGGATTTTTTGATGAAATCATCGACTGATAACGGGCTGGAAAACCATGCCGTGCCTGAAGTCGGGATTGTGTGGTTCGGTCCGGCATAGTAGTCGCCGACCGCCTCCGGGGTGTTTTTGCCAAGGAAAACAGAACCCGCGTTTTTCACCCTGTCGAGATATGCAAACGGCTCGTCTAGGAATATTTCAAGATGCTCCGGCGCCAACTCATTTGATATGTCAAATGCCTGATCGAGCGAGTCTGCGATGATTATTCTACCATGGCTGTCAATGGATTCACGAGCTATCTTTTCGCGCGGCAGCTTGATAAGCTGTGCTTCGATTTCGATGCTGACCCTATCGGCAAGACCGGCGCTGTCTGTTATAAGCACCGCGATGGAATCCTCCCCATGCTCACACTGGGACAGCATGTCGGCGGCGACAAGCGCGGGATTTGCGCTATCGTCGGCTATAACGAGGATATCGCTCGGGCCTGCTATCATGTCGATACCGACGACGCCAAACACTTGCCGTTTTGCTTCCGCGACATATGCATTGCCCGGACCTGTGATTTTATCCACGCGCGGGATTGTTTCCGTTCCGTATGCCATCGCGGCGATAGCCTGTGCGCCGCCGATTTTGAATATTCGATTGGCGCCCGCGATTCTCGATGCGGCGAGTATCCCCGCATCGACGCGCCCGTCTTTAGATGGCGGCGTTGCTATTATGACTTCGCCGACACCTGCGAGTTTCGCGGGAATGCAGTTCATCAGCACCGACGACGGATATGCCGCAGTGCCCCCCGGAATGTATAACCCGACACGCGCAAGCGGCAGTATGCGCTGACCGAGAACAACACCGTCCCCCGTCGTCATAATATATCCCTGACGTATTTGGCGCCGATGGAACTCCTCAATGTTCTTCGCCGCCCGCTCCATAATACCCATGAACTCAGCACCCGCCTCATTCACGGCAGCGTCTATTTCAGCGGAAGTTACCTCAAGCGCGTCAAGTATGCACCCGTCAAATCTTTCGGTGAGTTCCCTGAGCGCCGCATCCCCGTGCGCAATAACATCTGCAATTATCCCCGAAACAGCATCAACAACCGCCGCAGCAGCAGTCCCCCGCGTCGGCCGCAACACCGTAAAATCATTAGCCTTAATTATATCAATCATACTTTCTGCTCCCTAATGCGGACAAGCCGCGAATTGATGATGAACAAGTAACAAGTAACAAGTAACAGGTAACAAGTAACAAGTAACAAGTAACAAGTAACAGGGATCAGGGGTCAGGGGTCAGAAAATCTTGTTTGCAATTGCAATAAATAGCCTGTAGCGTAACTCCTAACTCCTAACTCCTAACTCCTAACTCCTGCTCCCTAACGCTTATCGCATCGCACAGCATTTTTATCGCTTCGTGTTTGAATTTGTAGCTGACTTTGTTTGAAATCAGGCGCGCGCTAATGTTTACAATTGTTTCGGTTGGCTCTAGGTTGTTTTCTTCCAAGGTTTTCCCCGTCTCTACAATGTCTACGATTACGTCGGATAATCCGAGGAGCGGGGCGAGTTCTATTGAACCGTTTAGCTTGATGATATCGATATCGCGACCCATTTTCTCATAATAATCCCGCGCAATTTTTGTGAACTTTGTTGCGACGCGCAGGGTTCTTTCGTGATTATCGGCAAAACCTTTCTCTGCCGCCACGCAGATGCGGCATTTTCCTATACCGAGATCGAGCAGCTCATAGATATCAGATGAGTTGTCGAGGAGGATGTCCTTCCCCACGATGCCGATATCGGCTGCGCCGCGCTCAACATAAATCGCGACATCCGACGGTTTAACCCAGAAGTAACGAACTTTGTTCTCCGCGCTCTCGAACACGAGACGGCGGTTTTCTTCATGTATGGCAGGGCATCCATATCCTGCATCTTCAAATATGGCATATGCCTTTTCTCCGAGCCTGCCCTTAGGCAGCGCAATGCTTATCATGTCGTCCGGTGTCGAGCGGCGATTCGCGGCTGAGGCGACGGGTGGTATCGGGGATGGGCCGGAGGACGGGAGATATGTTTCGACGGAGTAAGCAGTGAGCAAATCAAGATATACGGCAAACCCAACTGCGTCAGATTTCTTGCCGAATTTGCGCAGCAGCTCGTCGTAGCGTCCGCCTGAAAGCACTTTTTTTGGTATATCTTCGATGAACCCTTGGAATATTATGCCGTTGTAGTAACTCAGGTCATTAACGATAGAAAAATCGAGATTCACATTGTCGAGTGTGCGTTGTCCATTTCGCTCGAAAGACGTTTTTTCGCTTCCTTCACAATTCGCCGCGCACGTTTGGGAAAGAACGCCAAATACATCCTCAAGCTCGCGCAGCGCAAGCTCGGTTTCGTCGTTTACGCTAATTCGCCGCAACTCGCCAATCACTTCTTCATAAGGGCCATACAGCGTTATCAGTGTGGCAAGTTTTTCGCAAAACTCATCGTCTAGGCCATATTCGTTGCATAATGAATATATCTCAGAGACATTCTTCTCGCTGACTCTGTGCAAAAGCTCCGTTTTTTGCGCAGAGTTGAGATTGGCGCTTTGCAGTAGGCCGCTGAGAAAACCCATATGCGAAATATCGAGCCGCGACCGCAAACTCAGCGCATCAAGGCTCAAGCGGGCAAGCATGAGAACCTCGCCCATTAAGCCTACATCAATATCGCCGATGCACTCCAGTCCAACTTGCATCTGCTCTTTGAACTCGCGGCCTTCTGGACGGTAGACATTTTCGTTGTAGTATAGCTTCTGAAGCCCGGCACCATCTTTTGCGCTCTTGACGATCGACAAAGTAACATCGGGGCGCAGCGCCATAAGTTTGCCGCCCGCTCCTGTGAATGTGATGATATCGCCGGAGGAGAGAAACGCCTTGTTCTCGGCATACAGCCCATACTCCTCAAATCGGCTCATCCTATACTGCGTATACCCATGCTGCCTATAAAGAGCCCGCAGCCTGAGTATCATCTGTTCGTCATATCTCAAAACATCGTCTAGCAAAATCTAACTCCTAACTCACTTTCAACTATCAACTCTCAACTTTCAATTCCCGACCTTACCCCATGTATCGGATTTCCAAAAACTGACATTGCGGCTTCTTGGAAAGCCTCGCTAACGGTTGGGTGTGCATGAATTGTGGTTACTATGTCCTCGACAGTCCCTTCCATGCTCATGCACAGCGCCGCTTCCGCTATCATCTCCGTGACGCGCGGGCCGATCATATGCACTCCAAGAATTTCGCCGAACCGTTTTTCGGCTATGACTTTAATTAGCCCTTCCTCGCCGTCTATTATCGCCCTGCCATTGCCAATCAGGCTAAAACGCCCGACGCGGTACTCAATCTCGGACTCGGCGGCTTGCTGTTCGGTCATGCCGACAGCGGCAATCTCCGGCGATGCGTATATGCAAGATGGCACGATTTTCGCGTTATATCGCGGAGGCACACCCATTATATGTTCCGTCGCGGCTATGCCCTGCGCCATTGCGGCGTGTGCAAGCATTGCTGTTCCGTTGCAGTCTCCGACTGCGTAGAGGTTTGGAATGTTTGTCAGGAAATGCTTGTCAACATCGACGGCTCCGCCTATCATTTTGACGCCTGTTTGCTCGAGAGATGCAGTATTTGGGGAGCGCCCTGTTGCGACGAGTACCCTTTCTGCCGTTAGGGTTTGCTCTTCATCGCCATTGTCAAACCGCACACGCAAGCCGCCCGACGACTGCGCAATGTCTACAATCCGCGCGCCTGTGAACACATCCACGCCGTCCCTGCCCAGCGCGCCGCGCATAATTTCCGCAATTTCCGCATCAATTGACGGCAATATCTCCGACAGCGCTTCGATAACCGTTGTCTTCACTCCGAGCGAGCTGTACAGCGCGGCAAACTCCACGCCGATTACACCGCCTCCGATGATCGCGATAGATTTCGGAACTTGCATAAGTGACAGAGCTTCCGTGCTGTCGATTACATTGGGAAGGTCGCAACCCGTAAATGTCGGCATTGCACTGACAGAACCGAGGGCCAATATTACCGCGTCGGCGTCAAACGTCTTGTCTCCAATCTTGACCTTTTGCCCGGACAGCGGCACGGCTTCCTCGTTATATACGGTCACTCCGTTGTGCTGAAGCAAAGCCCTCACCCCGCCGGTGAGCCTTGCTGCTATCTCGTCCATATGGGCCTGCGCCTTTTGCCAGTCAAGCGCTGCTCCCGATATGTTCACGCCCGCGACGGTGTTTTGCGATGCGCGGCGAAAAAACTCTCCTATGTGCAAAAGAGCCTTTGTCGGGATGCAGCCCACGTTCAGGCATGTTCCGCCAATCTGCGAAGCTTCGGCAAGCGTCACTTCAGCGCCAATCTGTGCCGCCTTTATCGCGGCAGCATAACCCCCCGGCCCGCCGCCGATTACGATGATTTTTTTGCTCATAGGTTTTACCTCTCTCAAGTATAAACTTTAGCATGTGTGCGCCGACTTTGCAAGAAGAAGATTAAAGATAGATGCTTTACATAACGCCGTATACCCTGTAAAATAGAAAAAACGAGAGGGGGCGGCGGATACGGACATATTAATTATGGCTTTCGGGCTGCTTCTAAATAGCTATCCATATTTTATCCTAGGCATGGCGCTGGCTTGGAATCACTTGCGTTACGGCCGCCAGCATGCTCTGTCCGTTATGGCTGCGGCGGTGGCTCTGCATACTCTATCTGTTATTTTGCTGACATATTCCCTGCCGCTCGAAACACTGAGGAGGATACAGTTGACCCACGATATCGTCTACATGGGCCTGATTCTCGCGCTGTTGTGGTGGATCGTTAAAATCAGATTTAGGCAAATCCTGTTCATGGCGCTATTTGTTAAGCATATCGCAGATTTCGCTGCATCCATATCACTCGTTTCAACGCCGCGCCTGTTTCCGAATCAGCCAATCGTTTCCTTTGGATTGCACTACAACATTGTTCATCTGGCGCTCCTGTGCTTGATATTTCCCCTCATGCTCTGGTTTATCAGACAGGTTCTGCGAAAGCTTTATGATGTTGAAAGTACGCTCTGGCGGTTTTTATGGATAGTCCCTGCTGTGTTCTACGCGCTCAATACGCTGCTTTTCGTCAATTACAGAAACTCGCCATATGTTTTCGCGGAGTTTATGCTCCTGATAGCGGCTCTATTCGGCATTTCCCTGATGATGTATACTCTGACTTGGAAGACGCTGCAAGTGACGCGGGAGAAGATTCTGAAGGAAGAGAACGAGCGCCGCCTGACCGATGAAAATGCCGCGCTCGACAGGGCAAATCGCATGAGAACCGATTTAATCGCAACCGTTACCCATGAAACCATGACGCCCCTTGCCGTGCTGTCCGGCTACTCCGAGCTTGTCGCAAAAGAGCTGCGGCGCAAGTATATGGATGAACAGATTGCAAAAGACCTCGACACCATATCTGAGGAAACTCAGCGCATCAAATGGCTGATGAACGAACTGCTAAACCATACCAGCGAGAAGGACAGCGAACTTATAAAAACAAAGCTTGATCTTGCAAAACTCGCGGAAAACACTGCTCGGTTATACACACCCATTTTGGAACGCAAAAACACAACGCTCGCCCTGCGCTTCCCCGATGATTTGCCCGATGTATACGCCTGCGCCAACGAAATAACGCAGGTGTTGTTCAACCTGATTCAGAACTCGCGCAACCACACGGATAACGGCAGTGTCACAGTTACCGCAATTCAGCTTGAAAATGAAGAAGCAGCAAGCCGCACCGTGCGAATGGAGAGCGGAGAGTGGCGGGTGGAGAGCGGGGGAAGCGAAAGTGTTGAAAGCGGTTCTCAGTTTGTGGAAATTACGGTTGCAGATACAGGGTCCGGCATCGCTCCCGAGCTTTTGCGCCGCGTGTTCGAGCGCGGCATAACCGGCAGCGGCAGAGGCATGGGTTTGGGGCTGCCAATATGCAAAGAGATTATCGAAGCCCACGGCGGAAAAATCGGAATCGTGAGCAAGATTTCAGAAGGCACAAAGGTTTGGTTCACGATCCCTGTATATTCAGAGGATATGTCGGATATAGGAGATGAAGATGAAGATGGAAAGTAACTCTCGAATCTCAAGCAGCAACTCTCAACCGCAAAACCGCTCCGCGCAAAACAACGGAGCTGTTTTACGAAGGGCGGTTTTGCTGGTGGAGGACAACGAAAAACTCAACGAACTCAATCGGCGCGTCCTCGAAGGAGAAGGTTACGAGGTTTTGGCGGCGCTTACGCTTGCCGAGGCGCGGGAACACCTCAAGCGCGTTGCCCCGGACGTAATTCTGCTTGACATTATGATGCCGGACGGCGACGGTATGGATTTCTGTGCCGAATTTCGTGATTCAATCGACGCGCACATCATATTCCTAACATCACGCAGCGAGCAAGAGGAAAAACTGCGCGGGCTGGCGATCGGCGGCGACGACTATATTACAAAGCCGTTTATGGTGGGCGAGTTGGTGCAGCGTGTCGCGGCGGCAATGCGGCGGCGCACATGGGCGCAAACAATCGTAAAGGGAAGCCTTACTCTGGATACGATAGCGTCCCAAGCTTTCGTAAACGGCATCGACTTACTTCTCAAACCAAAGGAATATTCGCTTTTATATCTTTTCGCGTTGAACGAAAACAAACCCATAAGCGCGGACCATATATACGAGAAAATATGGAAAGCGCCGCTTAACGACAATACAGGCCCGATTAGATATCAAATATCATCCCTCCGCAAAAAACTGGAAGGCAGCGGATATACCATCACATTCAACCAAGGAGAAGGATACTGCTTCCGATCGGCGACGGGGTAAAGAGGTGAAGCTATGAATCCGTCAGGCACTAACATATCGCTTCAACTCCGCTTTGTTCTGATAGAAAGTCGCCGACGTTAAAGCGCTGCGGTTCATATTTTCCGTGGTAGTCGCTGCCGCCCGTCAGAAACAAACCGGGCCGAACGGCATAGCCGCGTATCGTTTCCCTGCCTTTTTCGCTATGCGTGTGTTGATTAAGTTCCAGCCCGTCAAGGCCGATTTTCACGAGGGCGGGGATTAAGAAAAAATTCTGTTGCTGTCCCGGATGGGCGAGCACGGCAAGTCCGCCCGCATCTTTTATTGCCTTTACCGCTTCAAAAACGCCTATATACTCTATGTCAAAAGCGCAGATACCGCCTTGCTTGAAGGTCTTCTGATAAAATTCCCCGAACATATCCGACACCTGCCCGGTCTTAACAAGCCAATCCATGATATGCTGCTTATAGAGATACTTCCCATCGGCCCTCTCCAATTGAGCCATATCTATACGAAAACCATGGCGCTGCAAAATGTCCGCTTGTTTTTCTGAGTTCCTGTTGCGCGCCGCCAAAAGCGGTTCAGTCAGGTCAGCGATAATCTTTGGCTGTTTAATATTGTATCCCAAAATATGCACTTTTACATTCGTTTCGTGGTTCATTGCCGAAATTTCAACGCCTGTGACGATTTTGACATCGCCAGTATCGCAATCGGAAAAATATGTCATATGCGATACGGTATCATGGTCGGTTATAGCAACGGCATCAAGCCCTTTTTCTTTCGCGATGCCGATAATTTGTTCAATGCTTTCGCTGCCATCGGATATTGTCGAATGGGTATGCAGGTCTGCTTTCATGGCGTGATAGCCCCCTCGGAAATGTTAAACACACGGTCGCATACGCCTTCCATGAACTCGATGTCATGGAAAATGCCAATCATGCTTGTGCTGAAATCTTTTAGCTTTTTCAGCATATCCCTGACAAGGAGTTTTGTTTTATTGTCAAGGGATGCGGTTGGCTCATCGAGCATGAGCAGGCGTGGCTTCTTGACCATTGCGCGTGCAAGGTTCAGCCGTAGCCGTTCACCGCCTGAAAAAGTAGCAGGGTATATGCCCCAAAGATTTTCAGGCAATCTAAAATATGCAAGCATGGCGATGGCATCGGCTTCGGCCTTATTTGCCTCAACGCCCATATCAAGCAAGGCGTTCATCACATGCTCTTTGGCGGTCGTCCGCGGCATAGCGCCCAAGAACTGCGACACATACCCTATTTCTCGTCGGCGCAGAAAAAGAATCTCGCGCTCGGAAGCCGCCGCAAGATTGATTTTCCCAAAAGCTTCGCTGTCGTAGATAATTTCGCCCCGCATAGGCAAATAGCTCCTGTTGATACATTTTAGTATCGTTGACTTGCCCGCGCCGGAAAGCTCTACAATGCCGATAAACTCTCCCTTTTTAAGCGTCAAGTTAATATTCCGGCAAGACTTGATTTCAAGCCCCGGATTATGCATATAAAAATCTTTCGCGAGGTTTGTTATCGTCAATATCTCCACGGCTACCTCCGATATTCGATGCGGGAAGCGGCAACGCCGTCTACAAAAGCGTGTGTGATGACAGGATACCCGTCCAGAATATCAACGATCAGCAAATCCGCTTTTTTGCCTGGTTCAATCGAACCGTATTCATCATCAATTCCCAGAGCCTTGGCAGGATTGAGCGTTGCTTTGCTCACCATATAGGACAAAGGGATATCGTGTTTTTCATGCATATGAAAAATGCTGTTCATGATGGCAGCGGGGTAGTAATCTGAGCAAAGTATGTCAGCACAGCCTTCCAAGACAGCCTCCGATGCCGATAGATTTCCCGAATGAGAGGCACCTCTGAGAATATTCGCAGAACCGACAACCGTATGGAAACCATTGGCTTTCGCTGATTTGGCGGTATCCAACGAGATTGGGAACTCACTGATATCAGCACCTATCTCTTTGTTAATATCCAGTTTCTTCGCCGTGTCGTCATCGTGGGACGCCACGGCAATCCCTTTTTCGTGGGCGTTAACGGCAAGCTCTCTTAATTGCTCGAATGAGAGTGTTTTCTTGTTTTTATGATATTCCAGAACGCCGTCAAATCCCAGCTCAACCATTTCTTTGCCGCCATACTTTGAAATAGCATCGTGATATACCTCTAAATCGCTGTACTGGCCTTGACCGGGCGTATGATCCATGAAAGAAATCAAATGTACTTTCCCTTGACTTATCATGTCGCTCGCAATATCGAATGCCTCGGGATTATCAATTTCTATACGCAAATGCAGCCGATGCCGAATCAAGTGGTTGCGCAAATGAATATCAGATATCAGCTCCGCTATTTTTTGAACACTTTCTTTTGTCCGCAGCGGAGAGTTTCCGAAAAATTCATCCTTGAAAAGAGATATGGAGTGATATATTGTCGTGATCCCCGCGCTGAGAAAGTCCCTCTCACATACTTTTAGACCGAACTCAAAATCAACTTGAGATGTAGGGCGGGGCTGTATGTATTGTTCGAGCTTATCGCTGTGAATATCGATTAAGCCCGGCATAACATAGCGCCCGTGAGCATTGACGACCTTATCAATGTTATCGGCGTTTTCAAGGCTATCACAGAATCCGAAAACCCTATCATGTTTAAGAAGCAGTACTTTACCGTCAATTACACGGTTCGACGTCACAATTCTCCCGTTTTTTATGGCTATCAATGTTTTATCCTCCTATATCAGCGAATGTACAAGCTGTTGTGTATAAAAATGCTGCGGGTCTTCAAGAATCTGGTCTGTCAGCCCGCTCTCAACGATTTTGCCGTCCAGCATGACGATCGTTCTGTCGGCGAGCATACGTATGACCGCGAGGTCGTGGGATACCAGCAGGATGGATATGCCGTATTTTATCTTGAGTCTGCGGATAAGGTCAAGCACTTTTGCCTGAACAGAGAGGTCAAGCCCTGTCGTAACTTCGTCCAGCAAAAGCAGCGCCGGATTGTTTGCAAGTGCCTTTGAAATCTGAACGCGCTGCTGCATACCGCCTGAAAAGTTTTTTGGCGCCTCGCTCATTCTTGATGTCATAATTTCCACAGATTCCAGCAATTCTGCGGCGCGGCCGATCATTTGCCCCGCGTTTCGGCTGCCTGCCGCGATGATTTTTTCCGCAATGTTGGATGCTGCGGAATAGTCCATGCGAAGCCCCAAGAGCGGGCTTTGGTAGACCATGCCCATGATGCAGTTTTTTATCATGCGCTGTTCTGCCGAGCTCACACCCCATATGTTTTGTCCGCCATCCTTGTAGTCGCGCAGAAACGCACTGCCTGAAGTAGGGGCAATATCAAAATACAGCGACCTCATCAACGTGGTCTTTCCTGAACCGCTTTCCCCGACGATACCAAGCACCTCGCCGGAATACACATCAAACGAAACGTCGTTTGCCGCCCATATGGTTTTGCACAGTGCGCATCGGTTTTTTTCAAGATTTTGCTGGCAATAGGGACAACTCCCGCCATATCGGACGGTCAGATTCCTGACTGACAATACCGGCGTTTCATTCAGAAGCATGGCGGACCTCCTTGCAATGAGAGGTGTCAGAGCATTGGTAAGCTTTTTCCCCCGTCAGGCTGTCAAACATTTCGTCAAGGTAGGTGTCCGCGCTTCCGCACAGGCGACACTCTTTGCCTGTGAAGCTTTCCCGCTCAAAGGGAATATCATCGAAAGCGAGGGATATGACCTCGGTATGCGGCGGTATGGCATAAATCTTCTTTTCGCGCCCTGCACCAAATAGGTAAAGGCACTCAGCTTTGTTAAGTTTGGGATTGTCAAACTTGGGAATCGGGCTTGGGTTCATCATATACCGCCCGTGGACCATACAGGGGTACTCAGATGAAACAGTCACTTTTTTATACTTCACAAGGCTCTCAAATAGCTGGAGCCACATCGGGGCGTAGTCTTTTTCCATGTGCATCCTCTTTGTAACTTCCTCGCGAGCCTCGACAATGCGGAGCGGCTCCGGAATCGGCACCTGAAAGATAAGTATTTGCCCGTTTGTCATCGGAACCTCCGGTATCCTATGCCGCGTTTGAATCAATGTGGCTTCGCGTGTATCGGTTGTGGTTTTTGCATCGGTGCAAAGGGCGATGAACTTTTTGATATTGACAGCGTTTACACTCTCGTCGCTGCCTTGGTCAATGACCTTGAGGACATCATCAGGCCCAATAAGGGAAAGGGTCAACTGGATACCGCCCGTGCCCCAGCCCCGACCGATGGGAAGCTCGCGGGAGCCGAAAGGCACCTGATACCCCGGTATGGCGACAGCTTTCAGCGCGGCGCGGCGTATTTCCCGCTTGGAGCCCTCGTCAAGAAATGCAAAATTGTAGTTTTTGTTCATTAGCCGCAAATCACCTCGTCCTTACCCTCAACTCTCAATTCCCTCGCCCTCTTGTCTTGCGAACCGCGTCCAGCTTCGATTGGAATGTGACATAATGCGGCAGTTTCAAATGGGAAATGAACCCGTTCATTTCCAAACTGTCGCCATGCATAAGCACAAACTCCTCATCTTGTGCAGGATACGGCCCGCCTTGATCCAGTTCGCGATCAATGACCGCCATTGCTATCGCTTTGGTTTCGTTCCTGCCAAATACCGCGCCATAGCCGACCGCGAGTTTCAGTTGGTCCTTATCATTGTCATTCGCCGAGTTAAAGCACTCCACTTCCGTAATTAGTATTTCGCCGATGTAAATGCTTTCATCCCCGTCTTGCGAGTATGGCACATACAATTCAACATATCCGCAGCGCAACTCGCCAACCGTCGGGTGAACCTGACCGAAGCCGCGCAGCGACGAGTAGGCAAGCCCTGAAACAAAGCCGGTGTCGGAGCGTGAAAGAGTTTGCAGACGGGCGCATCGAGAGGTAGGAAACTCTAGCATATTCACCGTTATATCATCGGGGGCGCGGTCGTCCTCGCTGAAAATGTCAATCAAGCCTTCGTCCTTCAATGTATCGGAAACGCGGGGACAGGGGATGACTTTCTCGGGTGTCTGCGCTAGAAGAGCCGCTTGCGAACTCCGTAGGCGTTCGGCGGCATCCTCGTCATCAATGTCAAAATTGATTAGCCTATGCGTGTAGTCGTAGGTCGCGCCGAGAATCTGACCGCCCGCAATGTCCTTAAACGCTGCGGAGATACGGCGCACGATTCGCATATCGTTGGCATTCACCGTGTTCGTATAATAGTTCCGCGTGAGAGTCGAACGATATGCGCGCAACAGAAATACCGCTTCCTCGACCGAGCCTTCGCATTGCTTGAGGGCAAGCGCGGCGTATGATTTGGCATACAGCCCGGCTTCGCTCATGACGCGATCGACAAGCAGCGATAGTTTGTCTACAATAGCTTCAAGCTCGACATCCTTATCTGTGCCGCTTCTGTAATAGTCGAGCAGACGGATGCTCTCTTCAATGGCTTCCTTACCGCCGGACACAGCTACATATGCCGTATTAATCCACCCCTTTATCCGCGCCGACTCTTCCGGAACCATAGTGGCGATGTTTATATAAGGCAACACCTATGACGATTCCGCTGCCAGCAATCATGACTCCTACGACCAAGAATGCCGTAAGTTGATTGCCAAAAATCTGAATCAGCTCGGGCAAGTAAAATATGAACGCACCCAGAAATATGATGTCCAAAAGAATTATCAAAACTATCCTAAAAACCCTCATTACACTCTCCAATCTTTATAAGGCGGGGAATTATGAACATGTCCCCCGATTCGGATATGAATATCAGATCGATTCCCTGCGGATATTCGTAATATTGTAAATCGCGGCAGGCAATGGCATCTTTCACTGCCTGCGGCGCATTGATTTCTGCATAGCCGTCGATGCCCGGTCCGTAAAGCGTCAGACGGCAAACGGGGGTTCCATCGTTTCGGATGACGATGGTCGCGCTTTTATGCGGGTCGGAGAGTGTTCCGCATTTTGCCATTTCGATAACGGTCTTAAGACCGCTCGGGTCATGGACAAAGATAAAATCCGCCGATTCAGTTTCTTCTCTCCGCGCGAGCGTGAGCGACGCTATCTCATCAGACAGCAAACTATTTCCGATAACCGAAAATCCTGTCTCGTTGTCGAGCAGCGTCATTGCCACGGCAAGAAACTCAGGGCAGCTTCCGAACAGCTTATCGGCGAACTCCTTAATATTAACGACCCTCGATGGGTTGGACATAGCTTCAAGAACAAGCCTGAACACTTTCTGGCTGTCAAACACCGTGTCAAAGCTATGCTTTCTTGTTAGCTGCAAGGTCATCGGGCGCCTCCTGATCCATAGATTCAAAGTTGACCATCGTTTTCAAATGCATGGCGTTTTCACGCATTATGCGGTCGTTTTGTTCCCTTTCCCATCTGAGCAGGGTGTCCATTTCGGTGAACACGCCTTTGCCGCACGCCGCATCGATAATCGCCATATCAAGGGTTTTTTCTGCGTCATCGCCCATCAAAACGGCGATGCCTTTTACGCCGTCGATTTCCACCGTCGCTTCGCAGACAATGACCTCGCCTATGTAAAACAGGCTTTGCTTGACCGGTTCCCGCATTTTTATCATCGCCAAGGTTTTGCCCGGCCCCTTCACGATAATCGGATTGTATGTCTTTTGTATCTCTGCCGACAACGCAGCAACATCGCCCCTATCCGCCCTAGCCAAAATCCTCGTCAGCCGTTTCTTATCCAATGCACCTAACTCCTAACTCCTATTTAACCTTTGCCTTGATTTTTGTTGCTAGCAGTTCCAGTAGGATTACCACGGCCACGACTATGTATGTGATAAATCCGAGCTCGCGTAGATCGAAGTAGTGGTAGCCCGCCAAATACAAGTCGAAACCTAGCCCCGCCGCTCCCGCCGCCGCTCCCACGGCAAGCGCATTGACAAAATTGATCTCGAAACGCAGGAACGTCCACGCGGTCATACGGCTAATCGAGGAAGGAAAAATAGCGCGCAACACTATTTGCCAAAAACTCGCGCCGACGGCTTTCAGCGCCTCGATTGTGCCGCTGTCGATTTCCTCGATGGATTCGGCGTATGCTTTGACTAAATAACCCGCGCTGTGAAAGGTGAGCCCGACCACCGCCGCAACGCTTCCGAGCGAATATGCAACAGTGAAGATAAGAACCCACAAGATTGTCGGAACCGCCCTGATAAAAGCGACAAAACTCTTTATAATGTTCGCGACAACGGGATTAGCTATGTTCTTTGCACATAGCAAAGCGCCGAAAAAACCGAGGATGGCACCGAAAACAGTCGCGAGCGCGCCCAGCGAAAATGTCACAAGCAACCCTTGAAGCACATTCGGCAAAGCGCTGTGGTTGAGGCGCGGTTCGCCAAACAGCGTTTTTGCATTCCTCCAAGTTCCTGCGACCGCCTTTGCCATGTCGATGTTTTTATAGTCAAATGTCAAAAGCGCGTATATAGTAAGCCCAAGCAAGATTAGTATCGTGATTCTGATTGCAGTCTTGCTTTTTGATATGGCCGCTATCTTGATTTTACCTTTGGGCGTCTTTCTCATATGCTTGTGCAAGCCGAGAGAACCGGAGTTAGGGATCGCGACCGAGAGTTCGCTCATCACATAACCACCTTTCTGATTTTGTTTGAAATAAGCTCTATTGTAATGACCAGTATGACAATGGCCATGACAACAAGGCTTGCCGACCCATAGTCCATCCTCTTGTAGTACAGGTCAAACAAATTGCCTATTCCCGTCGCCGTGAGGATTCCAATTAACGTAGAGTCCCTGATATTATATTCAATCATATATAAAATCCACGAAATCATCTCCGGCATGGACGATGGGATAATTCCATGAAATACTATCTGTAGCGAGGTCGCTCCGGCGGCGCGGAGGGCTTCGACGCAGGAAGAGCTCACCTCGTCAATCGTCTCGATGAACATTCGGGTCAGCATTCCAAATGTGGCAAAGAAAAGCGCGAAAAAACCTGTCAGTATGTTTTGCCCGAATGAGAAAAGCAAAAGGATCGCCCAAACTACGTTTGGCACATTTCTCAGAAAAGCGGCGATGGCTCTGACAAGTCTGGCTACCCAAGGATTTGCCTTTGTCGTTTTTGTGCCGAGCAGACTAAGCGCAAAAGAGCATATAGCCGCGATAACGGTCACTGCAACAGCTAAAAGGGCTGTCTCCACCAGTTTTGACAAAATGTTGGGCAGACGCGACCATGCTCTTTCATTGGGAATGAAATTTGCCGCCATCCAAGATATTGCTTTTGGTATCGACGCAAAGCCGCCGATAGCGTCGTAACTCGTAACGATAGATGAAATTGAATACAACGCAAACGCGCCGAGAAATGTAATCAAGAATGTCCTTTTTCTTTTTGCGAACACAGATGTTTTATTCTTATTTTCCTTTTTAGATTCCAACTCGCCCCCCCGTCTCCCAACTCCTACCCTCGTCTCTAATCTCGCGTCTCCTGACCCCTGACCCCTGACCCCTGACCCCTGACCCCTGACCCCTGACCCCTCACCTGACATCCGTAATCAGCTCACCTTCGCTCGATTGATAGATTTCGTGGATTTTGGCACTGCTCAGCTTGTCGGGCGGGCCGTCATACACGATTTGCCCGGCAGTTATGCCAATAATCCTCTTTGCGTATTTCAAGGCTACATCCACTTGATGCAAGTTGCATATGCAGGTGAGTTTCATGGCCGCGTTGATGTCGCTTAAATAGTCCATGATAACTTTCGACGAACTTGGGTCAAGGGCTGCGATTGGCTCGTCGCATAAGATCAGTCGAGGTTCCTGCATGAGCGAGCGGCCTATGCCAACGCGCTGCTTTTGACCTCCGGACAGTTCGTCGCAACGCTTATATGCCTGCTCCGTAAGGCCAAGTTTCGCGAGAATCCCAAAGGCGTTTTCTTTCTCGCTCTCGGTATAGTGGCCGACTGCACCGCCTATCGCAGATTTATGTCCAAGCTTTCCGTGCAATACATTTTCAACAACACTGAGCCTGTCCACAAGATTGTAGTGCTGAAAAATCATGCCAATCCTCGTGCGGATCTGCCGCATTGCTCTTTTTCCGGCATTATTGACGTCATGCCCGTCAAAGGTTATCACCCCTTGCGTTGCATCAACAAGACGGTTGATGCAACGCAAGATGGTTGATTTCCCAGAGCCTGACGGGCCGATGATTGCCACGAACTCGCCTTCATCCACAGTGAATGACACATCGGTCAATGCCTTAGTCACATTGTTATATACTTTGCTTACGTTCTGAAACTCCAAAATTGGCATTCATCTTCCCCCGAACGAGCGCATCCCGCGTCTCCTGACCCCTGATCCCTGACCCCTGACCTCTGTCCTCTGTCCTCTGTAATTTCAAACGCAAAGCGCCCGTCATCGGTAGGGGTCGTACCATGAGTCAACGGTTCGGACATAGCCGTAGCTGGAAGTTTTTCTATACAGCCCCATTGCGCCTTCTATGCTCGGATCAAAGAAAAGCAGCGGATTGCTTGCAACTTCTTCCGACGTGAACAGCGCGGCGATAGCCTCGATCTCTTCTTCGCTTAATGTCTGGCGATTGACTACGTTCGGGCCGTTGAAAACGGGTACGGACGCGATTACCGCAAACTCTCGCCCTGCGTATTGGTCAAATGGAGCATCCGCGTCAGCCCTTACGGTATAAACCGCGCCGACCTCGTTATCAACACCTGACACAAGCTCGACATACATGAGCAGCTCAACGTCGCATACAGCCGTTACGTCCGCATTCCCATTGAGAAGATTGACAAGGGAGCCTTGATGGGAGCCGCCGAAGTAGACCTCGTTGAAGAACATATTGCGTCCGCCTTCAATCAAATCATCTTCTGTCAGATTGTCGCTTGCAAAATGCGAGATGATCGAGGCTGTGGGAACTCTGAATCCCGATGTGGAACTGTTGGAAACAAAGGACATTTTTTTGCCTCTTATGTTGTCGATGGAAAACGTGCCTCCGCTTCTGTACTCGTCAGCGCTTTCAATCGGTACGCAGAGCCATGCGAAATACTTAGCTCCGTCCAGCCCCCAGTCCGCGTCGCTGTTGACAAACAGGACGTCAACCGCGGGGTTTCTGTTCTTTGCTTCTATGTATCCGACTGCGCCCATCGCCATCGCGATATCCGCCGAACCGCTTGCGATGGCTTCAATGGCTATCGTATAGTCTGTCGTCAGCCTTTCCTCCGCTCTCCTGCCTGTAGCCTGCTCAATTAGTTTGTTGACTTCCGCGCGGATTTCAACGTGAGTGTTCGATGATTCATTTGGATACCATACGACAGTGATGGGGCCGGTATTCGCGGGAGGCGCGGCAGGCGTCGTGTTGGTATCTGAGGTATTTGCCGAAGTATTTGCCGGGGTGTTGTTGCTCGGGGTATTGTTGCTCGGGGTATTATTGCTCTGATTGTTCGTGTTCACCGAATCGTTCCCGGCGGGGGCGTCGTTGTTTGTCCCGCCCGAACTGCAAGCCGCCATACCAATCGCCATGACGAGCATAAGCAGGATTGCCGTGATTGCTTTAATGTGCCTTTGCATAGATTTCTCACCTTATCCTTTTTTAGTTTTGACAGCCATCTTTCGTCGCACTGTCATATTCATCATAAAATCCCAATGTAAAATCCACTTGCATAGAAGGGTAAAATTTAAGTATAATTCAGGCGGGTAGTGTTTGCTCATAACCTTGCACTCGAAAACGACAAAAAAGCCTACGAGCGGTTCGTAGACTGTCGGAAATCGGATATTCGGCATCGTAGTGTGAGCGTGCGAACAGGAGAGAGCAGGGGAGCGCAAAATGAATGCGTCAAACCAGTAGCATGTCTGCGTTGTTTAGCACCAATGTGCTGTATAGGAAGAGCGCATCCGAACCCGGTTTGAATTCGACGAAGCGGCTCAACGTGTGCATATCGATATAGCGCAAATCAATGAGAATGACCTTTGAGTAAGCACTGGCCAAAAGAGGTGCAAGACTTGATGAAAACGAATCCCTGAAAAGATACAGTTCTTTGTCCGAAACCGAATCATCGTTTTCCAATATAATCAAAGGTTGCGCTCCGGAAAGGAACAAATCATAAGCATCCAGCCCCGACAGCTTCTCCCGATCATAAACGGGACCCGTCTCGGGCGCCATTGTCCTCTCATTGAGATATGTCGCCGACAAAGATGGGTTAGAAAGAAAATACAGGCCGTCTGTTCCAATCGGCAGCGCAAGCTGTCCTGAATAGACGCCTTTTAGCTCTCCCGCATATTCCTCGGAATAACGGCTCAAATCGACGCTGAAGCCCATCGACGCTCCCAGCGCTTCTAAAACGCCCTCAAGCTTAACCTGATTCCAATGCAAATCGGTTCTATAGAAGCTGCCGGCATCCAAGGCTTCCGCCAAGCTGATATAGGTAAACCATTCCATCCCCGAAGCTTCGGTCATCAGGCGTTTCGCAAGATCAGGGTCAAATCCGGGAAAACTCGTGTCAGAGTATATGCTTTTGTCCGGGATGCAGGCGTAGTAAATATTCATCTCGCCCAACGCTTCGGCGGCTGTTTGGATTTTTCCCGACAGCCGTTTAATAGAATCGGGATTAATGGATTTGAACTCTCCTGCGCCATGGGTATCCATGTAAAGCCCGTTTTTGTCGGTTTGCAAAAATGCCCCGAATGTCAATATGGAACTGACCGCGCGAAAACTGTCGCGGAAAGGGAAGCAGTCCGCCGCATAGACATTGAACCTGTCCATAAACTCAGCGGATACCACCGTCTCAAATGATATGGGCGGCAGCCTAGCGGGCGCGCGCCGCTCGGCGTGAAGTATCGCCGGCGGGGCAATGATTCGGCTCAGCAAAAACAAACCGCCAATAAAAACGGCAAAAATCACCGCAACCAATTTTGAACGTATATTATTAAATAGTTTTCCCATAACTCACTCAAATCTTTCGAGCGCAAGGGACTGAACACCTATTATTCAAAAAACAACTTGCCTGCGTCTGCTGTCGGCGTGGCGCTTTCGTCCCATTGGTGATTTGTCTCCCTCATATACTGGCTTGTCACATTAAAATATTTGTATCTTGTAAGCGCCGATTGACTCCCGCCTATCGGATCGTTCCAAGTGACATCCACGCAATACCACTCGCCGTCTATCCTCACCATGTTCCATGCATGTTCCGCATTCAGGCTGGTGTAAGTCCCGTTCACGCTGATGCACTCTATCCCCAGCATATCCATGAACAACTGAAATGTCGATGTATACCCCGAGCAAATGGCTTTTTGCCTGAAAATCGCGCCATACGGATTGTCGTTGTCAGGGTCAGGTTTTGCTGTTGGCAGATTGCTCATAGTCTCCACGTCGTAGTTGACCCAATCGATAATCCAGTCATGTATGGCAAGTTCCATTTCATACTGGCTCATGTTCTCATGCGTGAGCGCGGCGATAATGTCAATGCAAGCATCCAATATGCTCCGATTCTTGTATGATAAACCCGACTTGTCGCCGCTGTTCCATGCATTCAATATAGCGACAGGATTATAGGCATCCTCATGGTCAGCCGCCGCATTACCCGACGTGCCGTTATCGGAAGTTCCGTTTCCTGAGTTATAGCCGTTTGAAGCGCCATCACTCGGCACACCATTATTGGCATCGCCATTGTCAGAAGCGCCATTACCAGAAGCGCCGCCGCCATTTGCAGCTCCGCCATCGCCATCTGACCCCTGTCCCTTGTCCCCTGATCCCTGACCATTGCCCACTCCGTCACCAGTCTCGCCGCCATCTAACGCCTGACCACCGCCATCTGACCCCTGACCGTCGCCCGCTCCGCCACCAGTCTCGCCGCCATCTGAACTCTGACCACCGTCCTCTGCCCCCTGACCATCGCCCACTCCGTCAATCTCGCCGCCATCTGACACCTGACCATCGCCATCTGACCCCTGATCCCTGACCCCTGACCCCTGCCCATCGTCTCCCGACCCCTGACCATCGCCCACTCCGTCAGTCTCACCGCCATCTGACCCCTGATCCCTGCTTCCTGATCCCTGACCATCGTCCCCTGACCTCTGTCCATCGCCGCCAAAGCATTCCATGAAAACCGATTGGGCACTCTGTGGGTCTTCGCAGACAAGCAGCGCGGCATAACTGCCATGTGTCACGACAATGCCGTTTTCAAGCTTTGCCGCCTGTTCGGGAGCGTAGCCGGTGAAAGCTTCCGCCCTCCGCTGTTTGTATGCCGTGAGCGCATCCTTGGCAGCTTTGACTTCCGAATCATCGCCCAGCAAGAATATGGCGATCTCTTCCGCAACCATGATTCCGGAATAATATATTGCACCGTCTTTGATAGAGTCGGCGTCAAGCTGGTATACATTCAAGATATAATGCTCAAAAAACTCATCGCCGGGAATCAAGGATTCATAGATTGTCGCATCCTCCCCCGATGCAGCGGCTCCCTGCGCCGTTATGATTGCTTCCGCGATTTGTGCAGGGGTGTATCGGGTATCGGTACCCACGCCCTTGCCGCACGAAGCAAGCATCAAAACCGCCAGCAACACCGACCCCACGCGCTTCACCATGTTTTTCATTCCAACCCTCCCGCGCACAATTCATATCGCCGTGAACAAAATAACCGAGTAAATAAAACTTCTTTTCATAGCCAACCTATCCACAAAACGTCTAAATCCGTTACATCATCGCCTTATTCAAACAAGTATTTTCTCAAAACCATTCCCGATGAGCGCAGCATGTTAAACCGCTCATAAAAAGGCTGTATCTCAGGGTCGCATGTCAAATCTATATTCGTA